>Ga0308161_1000105_pt1 | contig 241172 bp, 221 predicted proteins | sample PhyFR2_FD_201034 | JGI IMG/M metagenome (GOLD analysis project Ga0308161, IMG submission 201034) | Phyllosphere microbial communities from UC Gill Tract Community Farm, Albany, California, United States - DLSLF.R2 | ecosystem: Host-associated > Plants > Phyllosphere > Unclassified | place...
GCCCCGATACGGTTTAACCGTAAGCGTCAGAAAGTGTATGTTTACGAATATCAGCGCAGTATATGGCCATGGAAACGCTGGCACCCTGTTATTAAGGTTTTTGACTGGGCAGATATTCATGCCGAACGGGTGCTGATGGCGGGCCATGCTGACTGGGGACATCGTATCTATTGCGCCGTCTGCAAACCCGGTACCTTAGAAGTCATGGACAGGTTTATCCTCACCTGGACGGTTGGCAGTGTGTTTGATGCTTACGGATTATGGAGCCACTGCTGTCACTACATGCAGGCGAAGCCCGTGCCCACCGCCCCGCTGCTGACAAAGGCACCCGCAAGCTGGACGCCGTTTAACACCGTCCGCTGGCCTGCTGATATCGACCGGGAATCGACCACGGTACCCGATAGCCAGCAAGCATGACGCTCAGCGCACAACAGGGATGATCAACCATGGGTAAGCTTAAACGCCGCAACAAAAAAATCGCCGAGCGGGAAACCGCCAGAGGCACTCACCCCCGCTTAATTCCCCCTGTAAAAAACTGGGATGAAGATTTGCCCGATTTAGCGGAAGAACAGCGTTATCCTCCGCAACTAATTCGGGTGAAGGCCATTAATGATGTCTGGATGGAAATTCCTCGATATGTGAATCACGGGTGGTCTGGGATATGGTTATTTTCATTAATACCATTAATACCATTAATTATGAGTATTAACTTTATTAGGTTGCCGGGCGTCACATCTCATCCTTTGCTGCTTTTCACTATCGGTTTGCAAATTTTGATTTTTTCTTCATTTTTGATCTGTTTACTTAAAAAAATCTTATTCGAACCCCGTGGCGCCCCGGTTCGCTTTAACCGTAAGCGTCAGAAAGTGTATGTTTACGAATATCAGCGAAGTATATGGCCATGGAAACGCTGGCACCCCGTTATTAAGGTTTTTGACTGGGCAGATATTCATGCCGAACGGGTGCTGATGGCGGGCCATGCTGACTGGGGACATCGTATCTATTGCGCCGTCTGCAAACCCGGTACCGTAGAAGTCATGGACAGGTTTATCCTCACCTGGACGGTTGGCAGTGTGTTTGATGCTTACGGATTATGGAGCCACTGCTGTCACTACATGCAGGCGAAGCCCGTACCCACCGCCCCGCTGCTGACAAAGGCGCCCGCAAGCTGGACGCCGTTTAACACCGTCCGCTGGCCTGTTGATATCGACAGGGAGTCGACCACGGCGCCCGACAGCCAGCCAACATGACGCTCAACGCACAATATCCCTATGTCCACGACGGCTCGCCTGGAACCACTGGCAAAAAAATCAATGATGGGTTCCCCCCCCTCATGGCGACCGGGAATAGGGAGTGCCAGTCAGAACTGGCTGGATGGTGACCTGATTATTGAAGGCGAAGCTTGGGTAGATACCCGTCATTTCACGAGTGTATCCCTTGAAGTGAATTACTGGCCTGACAGATTGGACCAGAACCGAGTGCTGAGATTAAAAATCCAGGTTAAGGATTAGGAAAAAATATGGAAAATAATCAACGTCATGATGGTCCCTGCCGCATTGAGCCCGAAATGCTGCAAGCCGCGCTGGAGACAGAATTTGCGGGGCGGCCTGCTTTAACGCCTGCCTTAAAAAATTGGGTTGAAGATTTACCCGGGCAAAATGAAGAGCAGAAAACCGCCCCTCGCCTTACCTGGGTCAATGAAATAAATGATATCTGGATGGAAACCCCACGATTTGAAAATATATTATGGTGGGGGGCGTGGGTTATTGTGTTGGTTGGCTTCATTGTTGTACCTTTGTTTTCATATGTATTAGCAGATGCCTTTAGTGATTATGTAAGTAACCAGTTGAGTTTATTTGTTTTATTAGTGTTTTTTATATTCTGTATTTTTTTTGTTAGTGCGTTTATTTTTAATGCGAAAATAGTTTTATTTGTACCCCGAGGAACTCCAATTCGCTTTAACCGTCAGCGCCAAAAAATATATGTATACGAGTATCAGCGTAAGTGGAATCCCTGGGTTCGCTGGCCAACGACCATCAAAGTGTTCGACTGGGCTGATGTTCATGCACAAATGACGCGGGAAACCGGACGTTACGATCAGGGCTACCGGCTGTACGGCGTTGTCTGCAAACCCGGGACAACTGAAATTATCGACAGTTTTGTGCTCAGCTGGGCGGTGGGTCATCCTAAGTTATTGCGCGGATTATGGAGCCACTGCTGTCACTACATGCAGCACAAACCGGTTCCCACACAACCGTTTTACGATGAGCGGCCAAATAGCTGGTGTCCGCGAAATAATATTCACTGGCCCGAAGCCATTGACCGCGAATCTACGACGGCTGCGGATGCGGCAAACACATCAGCAGGGTGAAATATGAAAAATAATCAATGTCCTGATGGTCCCTGGCGCATTGAGCCTGAAACGCTGGAAGCCGCGCTGGAGACAGAATTCGCGGGGCGGCCTGCTTTAACGCCTGCCTTAAAAAATTGGGTTGAAGATTTACCCGGGCAAAATGAGAAACAGCAAACCGCCCCCCGACTTACCTGGGTTAATGAAATAAATGATATCTGGATGGAAATCCCACGATTTGAAAATATATTATGGTGGGGAGCGTGGGTCGGAAGTATGTCAATGCTTACCCCTGTGTTGTTATATGCATACTCGATTTTATCTTTACCATTTGATTTAATTAGCTTTATTATTTTTTCCGTGGGTTTTATTACTATATTTTCATTTTTTTTCCTTTTTATTCGAGGAGCAATGTTTGTACCCCGAGGAACTCCAATTCGCTTTAACCGTCAGCGCCAAAAAATATATGTGTACGAGTACCAGCGTAAGTGGAATCCCTGGGTTCGCTGGCCAACGACAATCAAAGTGTTCGACTGGGCTGATGTTCATGCACAAATGACGCGGGAAACCGGACGTTACGATCAGGGCTACCGGCTGTACGGCGTTGTCTGCAAACCCGGGACAACTGAAATTATCGACAGTTTTGTGCTCAGCTGGGCGGTGGGTCATCCTAAGTTATTGCGCGGATTATGGAGCCACTGCTGTCACTACATGCAGGCGAAGCCCGTGCCCACCGCCCCGCTGCTGACAAAGGCGCCCGCAAGCTGGACGCCGTTTAACACCGTCCGCTGGCCTGCTGATATCGACAGGGAGTCGACCACGGCGCCCGACAGCCAGCCAACATGACGCTCAACGCACAACAGGGATGATCAACCATGGGTAAGCTTAAACGCCGCAGCAAAAAAATCGCCGAACGGGAAGCCGCCAGAGGCATTAACCCACGGTTAATTCCCCCGGTAAAAAATTGGGATGAAGATTTGCCTGATTTAGCTGAAGATCAGCATTATCCTCCGCAACTAATACGGGTAAATACCATCAATGATACTTGGATGGAAATCCCTCGTTATGTTAACTACGCTTGGGGGGGGATGTGGTTTATGATCTCCTGGGGAATATTTTTTTGTTTTTTGTTACTTTTTTCTAATGTGTTTACTGATATGTTTTCCGATGTGCTGGTGTTTATTTTTTATGTTGTACTACTACTTCCACCTATTTCACTAATTACCTGGGGTTTTAAATCAGTCTTATTCGAACCCCGTGGTGCCCCGATACGGTTTAACCGTAAGCGTCAGAAAGTGTATGTTTACGAATATCAGCGCAGTATATGGCCATGGAAACGCTGGCACCCTGTTATTAAGGTTTTTGACTGGGCAGATATTCATGCCGAACGGGTGCTGATGGCGGGCCATGCTGACTGGGGACATCGTATCTATTGCGCCGTCTGCAAACCCGGTACCTTAGAAGTCATGGACAGGTTTATCCTCACCTGGACGGTTGGCAGTGTGTTTGATGCTTACGGATTATGGAGCCACTGCTGTCACTACATGCAGGCGAAGCCCGTGCCCACCGCCCCTCTGCTGACAAAGGCGCCCGCAAGCTGGACGCCGTTTAACACCGTCCGCTGGCCTGCTGATATCGACAGGGAGTCGACCACGGCGCCCGACAGCCAGCCAACATGACGCTCAACGCACAATATCCCTATATCCACGACGGCTCGCCTGGAACCACTGGCAGTAAAATCAATGATGGGTTCGCCCCCCTCATGGCGACCGGGAATAGGGAGTGCCAGTCAGCACTGGCTGAATGGCGACCTGATTATTGAAGGCGAAGCTTGGGTAGATACCCGTCATTTCACGAGTGTATCCCTTGAAGTGAATTACTGGCCTGACAGATTGGACCAGAACCGAGTGCTGAGATTAAAAATCCAGGTTAAGGATTAGGAAAAAATATGGAAAATAATCAACGTCCTGATGGTCCCTGGCGCATTGAGCCTGAAACGCTGGAAGCCGCGCTGGAGACAGAATTCGCGGGTCGGCCTGCTTTAACGCCTGCCTTAAAAAATTGGGTTGAGGATTTACCCGGGCAAAATGAGAAACAGCAAACCGCCCCCCGACTTACCTGGGTTAATGAAATAAATGATCTCTGGATGGAAATCCCACGATTTGAAAATATCTTATGGCTCGGAACATGGGTTGTATTAATTATGATTTTCGTTGCTATCGCATTTCCCTTGTGGGTTATTTTTCAACCGTTAGTGTTAGCTAGTCCTTTTATTTTATTTGAGCTGCTATTTATATTATTTTTGTTTTCATCATTCTTGATATTTAACTTAAAAATGGCCTTATTTGTACCCCGAGGAACTCCAATTCGCTTTAACCGTCAGCGCCAAAAAATATATGTGTACGAGTATCAGCGTAAGTGGAATCCCTGGGTTCGCTGGCCAACGACCATCAAAGTGTTCGACTGGGCTGATGTTCATGCACAAATGACGCGGGAAACCGGACGTTACGATCAGGGCTACCGGCTGTACGGCGTTGTCTGCAAACCCGGGACAACTGAAATTATCGACAGTTTTGTGCTCAGCTGGGCGGTGGGTCATCCTAAGTTATTGCGCGGATTATGGAGCCACTGCTGTCACTACATGCAGCACAAACCGGTTCCGACACAACCGTTTTACGATGAGCGGCCAAATAGCTGGTGTCCGCGAAATAATATTCACTGGCCCGAAGCCATTGACCGCGAATCTACGACGGCTGCGGATGCGGCAAACTCATCAGCAGGGTGAAATATGGAAAATAATCAACGTCCTGATGGTCCCTGGCGCATTGAGCCTGAAACCCTGGAAGCCGCGCTGGAGACAGAATTCGCGGGGCGGCCTGCTTTAACGCCTGCCTTAAAAAATTGGGTTGAAGATTTACCCGGGCAAAATGAGAAACAGCAAACCGCCCCTCGACTTACCTGGGTTAATGAAATAAATGATATCTGGATGGAAATCCCACGATTTGAAAATATATTATGGTGGGGAGCGTGGGTAGGAGGAGTGTCATTAATAATCCCTCTTATTATGATTTCATTTTTTATGACATTACCTAACTTCTTTTTTAATGTGTCAATAACTATATTTTGTTTAGTTAGTTATATTTGTTTTGTGTCATTATTATTTTTTAATTTCAGAACTGTTTTATTTTCTCCCCGAGGAACTCCAATTCGTTTTAACCGTCAGCGCCAAAAAATATATGTATACGAGTATCAGCGTAAGTGGAATCCCTGGGTTCGTTGGCCAACGACAATCAAAGTCTTCGACTGGGCTGATGTTCATGCACAAATGACGCGGGAAACCGGACGTTACGATCAGGGCTACCGACTGTACGGCGTTGTCTGCAAACCCGGGACAACTGAAATTATCGACAGTTTTGTGCTCAGCTGGGCGGTGGGTCATCCTAAGTTATTGCGCGGATTATGGAGCCACTGCTGTCATTACATGCAGGCGAAGCCCGTGCCCACCGCCCCGCTGCTGACAAAGGCGCCCGCAAGCTGGACGCCGTTTAACACCGTCCGCTGGCCTGCTGATATCGACCGGGAGTCGACCACCGGGCCGGAAGTAACCTGCACTGAGAGCTGCCGTTAATGCCAACAGCGACGTCATTATCAGAATTGTTATACGCAAAGTGCGATGAATACCGCTACCTGCTGCTGGATCCGTTGAAAAGTGTTCGATCATGGAACGCCCTGCATCTCAATCGCCTCAATGACGTATTTGGGAATGATGCCCTGTACAGAGTGCTTCGCCCTGACCTTGCATACGCACCTCAGTATTGTCCGATGGTGGTGCTGCTGGCCCTGCCCGGAAAACTTTGTAATGAAGAGTTATTGCTTAAAAGCGAAGAATATTCCCGCGATGAAAAGCTCTATGAAAAGCGTTATATCTGCGGCTGGATAAGTTCGCCGCTGGCACCTGAGGCATTTGCCGCAGAGCTGGCAGGCTTATGTAAACAAGTACAGCGCGAAAATATCGTCCCATTTTATGAGCCATTACGTCTCGAACTGTTAACTGCGCTCAACGGAAAAAATGAATTCTCCCGCCTTATCAGCAACATCAGCCAGTGGTGCTGGATCTCCTGTAGTGGTCGTATGCAGGTATTGTCCGGCACAACTGAGGGGGATGAATGGCGGATGAAATGGGGTACAGAGTGCGCACAGAATAATGTGCGTGATATCTGGCGATTGCTGTCTGCGTGGCACAAAACCGGTGGCTCACTGCCTGCCGATGCCGCAAAGCAAGCGGCGGATGCCTGGGCGAAGTCCGAACTGGCCAGACTTCCCCATAAAGCTGACACAGTATGTCTTGCACTAAGTTACCTGACGTTACCCGACAACATCACTGCACACCCCGAGGTATCGGCGCTGTTAGAACAGGTTGCCAGCCATTCGGATCTGTATTTGACCCGGTTATTCCCCACGCTTTCGGATGCCCTCTTGCAGACGCTTATCGGGCCATAGCGCATAAAAAAAGGAATTTTGACGATGAGTTCACAATCACAAGCTTCTCAGAACAGTGCCGCAAGCGAACAGGTAGCGGGCACGCCATCAGGCTGTAAAGCCTGCAAGCGAGAAGGTGTCGCTATTTTCCCCCTGCGTGTGGCCGCCGTTCCAAAACCATTGGTCAATACCGGCTGGGCGCCTTCGGTGCCGAAGCAGGATTCCGAACTAACGGGCGGCGAGTATAAATACGCACTACGCACACTGCGGGAAGGATATTTGTATGTCCTGCTGGATAACACCTACTGGCAAGGCTATCAGGTGACGCCTGAAGGTGCCTTGCGCATGTTCAATGCTGAAGAAATGCCTGAAGGAGAAAAAGTCGAATCGCTGAGCGAGGCCTGTCTGACGCAGAACCACGAGATCGTGGCGGGTTTTATCAATATCGATCCAAAATATACACAAGCAGCCGTGGCATTCAGTAGTGATCCGTGGAGCAAAACGGTGCTGGATGAATACCAGAATGGAACACGTCCCGCCAGCCGTTTTACTCAGATAACCCTGTCTGAGGGAAATGTCACTGCTGCAGACACCAGTCGTAGTCTGACACTTGACCCTTCGCTGTCTGCCCTCAAAAGTAATGTGCTGGAATTCGCCACGGATTCATTTCCCAGTGTCGCGGGCAAGGAAGGATTACCGAATGGCGCGCATGGCTTTTCTCATCGTATGGATCCTCAAAAGCAAACGGCACTGGGGAACCGCATCGCTCAGTTAACGCACCAGTATAAAGCGCCGGTGACTGCATTAGTGCTCGACGATCAAGTCGGTGTAATTCAGGAATTAAACACTGGACGACTGGATTGCGTAGAGGCACTGGCTGCATATACAGCTATAACCAGTAATATTCATAAGAAAATGATTTCTGATGCCATTCTGCAGATTAAACAATCAACAGCAGCGCAGATGAAAACAGACCCGAATATAAAGGGGGTTTACACGCCGGGTTACACCACGTCGTACTCCACTTCCCGTGAAAACCAGGTTGCAGCAGAGGTATATAAAGCCACGCGTCGTATGGAAGATTATTATGATGAACCCGCGCGGGCAGAGTTTGCCCGGGATTATCAGTCCACCGTTGACGGCTACAACCGCAAAATTGTCGCTACCTGGAAGGATCTGAATGCCGCCTACCGTTCTGCGCTCTGGCTGGCCATTCTGAAGAACGACTATGCCCCGCAAAACAGTGCTATCAGCTGGGTGGCACAGCTGACCACCATTACCCGCTGTCTTCAGGGCAGTGTCGCGGGTTTTGATATGGAAAACAGCGGCAAAGACAGCGAGACCCCGGAATGGGCAAGATGGCTGGAAGATCCGCAAAGCCCGCCGTATATGGCCCTGATGCGCAGCCAGCCGGGTGTAACCGATTTACCGTCGCAGGTCTTCGGCGGCAGCCTGACCTATGCCAACCTGAAAGCAGTGCTAAACAGTAAGGAAGTTAGCGATTATATCAACAGCCCCGCGTATCAGAAAATAATGGCAAGCTTGATCACCTCCATTTCCGGCGCATTCAGCAAGCTCGAAAACACATTGTCTGCACAGGCAAAATCCGGGATGGTGCGAATGTTACAAGCCGTAGCTTATACATCAGCAGATGTGCCTGCCGCGACCCTGCTTACCGGGAAGCTCACTATCCGCGAATATCAGCACATGCTGCAAATCCAGCTTGATGCCCACGGTAAACCTGCCTGGAGTATCTCGGGCCAAGAAAATGGCCGCGTAACCAGTACCTCGCGTATGGGACACTGGACGCAAATCACTGACCCGGCCATCCTTGATCAAAAAATCACGGTTAAATTAGGCGCACCGCTGAATAAGGCTCTCCCGGCAGCTGTCACATCCGACGCCATCGACCGCTCCCTGCTCTCCGGTGAAATTGAGTTGGGTGAAGCTGATATGCGTAATGCAGTACGCAGTCAGTTAAAGGTATCAACAGATCTCCAGAGCGGCTTTATTGGGGTGATTCTGGCCGGAATTTTGCTGTATGCCACTTTTAGCGATCTGGATGAGCTAAAGAAAGCCATACCGGGCGATACTCAGGCAGAGATGGGGCTGGCTTCCAAGTCTTTAATCATCATGGCTTCCGCGGTAGAAATTGTCGGGCAAAGCGCAGCTGTCGCGGGATTATTCAAGAATGGCGATCTTCTCATTCGGGGCGCAGGAGTGATTGGCGGCTTCGCAGCGATAATTGACGGTATTGCGTTGGGAATTAAGGCTTATGACTTAATGCAAGCAGGAGACTCAACAGCAGCTCTCTTATATGGCATAGCTGCTGGGTTAACAATAATTTCAGGTGGCGCAGCAGTTTGGTTTAGTTATGCAGGTATTTTTACAATCTTTGGTCCGATTGGTTGGTGCATTGCCCTTGGGATAGCTGCCGTTACATTGGTCGCTATTGGCAATCTTTTTGTACGTTCTCCGCTTGAGCGTTGGTTATCGCATACATGTTTCGGAACCGATCAAAATGAGGACGATAAACACCCTATGTGGCGAATTGAGAATCCTGAGGATCTTCAGGAGGCCATGAAACAACTGCATATCCTCGCCAGTGGTGTGTCGGCACAGCTAAGTGGTGACTGGGCTACGGAGATGATGAGCAACACCCGGATCCTGGGTAACCGCATGCTGGCTGCCAGGGTCATGCTCACGGACTGCAACCCTGCTGGTTCGGACTGGATCGTCGAACTGACAGCCACCGGATGCAGCGGCAATCGTCTTTTACTGGCACGAAGTGCTTCACCCGCAAAACTGGTCGGGCTCACGCCCCCGGAGCAGCAAACATATCAGAAAATGCCCATCCTGATTGGCTCAAGAATGGGGGTTGTCCCAGGGGCACTGCCAGTGACCGAAGTAAAGTCGGCGAATTCTATGAGTGAAACCTGGGGTGTAATCTCGTCCGAAACACACTGCGGACTGCAACTGGACGGCGAGTTTCCACTAAATACCGCACGTTTTAATAACGCCGAGCTGGTTGTGACCTACTGGCCGGACAAAACCCAGCAGGATGACAGCCTACAACTTACTACCCAATTGGACAGCTAAACCTTAAAGGATTGCCCTCAAATGCCTCTATTTACCATGGACGAACCTCAACCGAGACTTAATCCACCTATCAAGAACTGGCGGGAAGATATGCCGGAGAACTACGAACCGCAGCTTATCCCTCCTCGACTGCGATGCTTGACGACGCTAAGCGATATTTTTCTAGAGGTCCCTCTTTACAGCACTGAAATTTCTTGGGGAGGAATGATATTTAGTGGGATATTATCATCGGTTCTTGCCATTGGCATGAGTGTTTCAGGCTTCGCCATCCAGGCTGGGCATGATGGTTATGGAATGATAGTTGTTGGACTAGGAGGGGCGTTTGTGTTGTTTAGCATTGCACTTTTAGCCTTTAAGATGTTCCTGGTACAGCCTCGCGATCAGCCAATCCGCCTGAACCGTAAACGTCAAAAAATCTATATTTTCGAATATAAACGTACCTTTTTTCCATGGCTAAAATGGCCAGTCACCATCCGGTCATATAACTGGGCGGATGTTCGCGGCGAAATCCGTTATTCCAGTGATCGTTATAATATGGGCTTCCAGCTTTTCGGTTCGGTTTGCGAGCCGGGCACAAATAAAGTCGTTACCCGCTTTCTGATCGCTAAAGAGCGCAGCTCACAGGAAATGCTGTGCCAGATCTGGAGTTATCTCTCTGTCTATATGCAGCATGACTCGGTCACAGCAGATCCGGTAGAAACCGGCCGGCCTGACGACTGGTGCCCGCGCAAGGCAGACCGCTGGCCGGAAGATATGGAACGGGAGTCAACAACGGCACCTTAAAGCGCCCTGTAACCTACGCAAGATGGATAGCTAAACCCTAAAGGATTACTCTCAAATGCCTCTGTTTACCATAGAAGAACCACAGCCGAAACTCAATCCACCCATCCAAAACTGGCGGGAAGATATGCCGGAGAACCATGAGCCACAACTGGTGCCCCCTAAGCTACGCTGGCTGACAGCACTGAATGATACATTTATAGAAGTGCCTCGCTACAGCACAGAAGTCTCATGGGTAGGAGTATTTCTTAGTGGCATTATGTCTTCCATTCTTGCTATCGGTTTTGGCGTTTTTGGTTTATTCATGCAAGAGGGTGTTGATGGCTATTGGATGATAGTCATGGGAGCGACGGGAGCATTTGGTTTATTTACTCTCGCTTTTTTTGCTCTGAAAGTTTACTTTGTTCAACCACGCGTCCAGCCCCTACGCCTCAACCGTAAACACCAAAGAATCTATATTTACGAATATAACCGTTCGCGTTTACCCTGGCTAAAATGGCCAACCACCATCCGGTCATATGACTGGGCGGATGTTCGCGGCGAAATACGTTATTCCAGTGATCGTTATAATATGGGCTTCCAGCTTTTCGGTTCGGTTTGCGAGCCGGGCACAAATAAAGTCGTTACCCGCTTTCTGATCGCTAAAGAGCGCAGCTCACAGGAAATGCTGTGCCAGATCTGGAGTTATCTCTCTGTCTATATGCAGCATGACTCGGTCACAGCAGATCCGGTAGAAACCGGCCGGCCTGACGACTGGTGCCCGCGCAAGGCAGACCGCTGGCCAGACGATATGGAACGGGAGTCAACAACGGCACCTTAAAGCGCCCTGCAACCTACGCAAGATGGATAGCTAAACCTTAAAGGATTGCCCTCAAATGCCTCTGTTTACCATAGAAGAACCACAGCCGAAACTCAATCCGCCCATCCAAAACTGGCGGGAAGATATGCCGGAAAACCACGAGCCGCAACTAGTGCCACCCAAATTGCGTTGGCTTACGACGCTAGGGGGCACCTATCTGGAAATACCTAGATATTCTACAGAGATGATTTGGGCAGGTGTCTTTGCATGGGCGATTTTGACATTCATTCTAAGTATAGGAGTAGGGGCTTTTGGGTTTATTATACAGGGCGGGTATGATGATTTTATGTTTACAACGATAGGAATGGGGGGAGCTACTGTTTTTTTTACAATGTCACTGTTTGGTCTAAAAACGTATTTCCGTCAGCCCCGCGACCAGCCTATTCGCCTGAATCGCAAACGACAAAAAGTTTATCTTTTTGAATACAAACGTAGATGGTTCCCTTGGCTAAAATGGCCCACCACTATCAGGTCATACAACTGGGCTGATGTTCACGGCGAAATCCGTTATTCAAGCGCACGAAATGACTCAGGCTATCAGCTTTTTGGTTCGGTTTGCGAGCCGGGCACAAATAAAGTCGTTACCCGCTTTCTGATTGCTAAAGAGCGCAGCTCACAGGAAATGCTGTGCCAGATCTGGAGTTATCTCTCTGTCTATATGCAGCATGACTCGGTCACAGCAGATCCGGTAGAAACCGGCCGGCCTGACGACTGGCGCCCGCGCAAGGCAGACCGCTGGCCGGAAGATATGGAACGGGAGTCAACAACGGCACCTTAAAGCGCCCTGTAACCTACGCAAGATGGACAGCTAAACCCTAAAGGATTGCCCTCAAATGCCTCTATTTACCATGGACGAACCTCAACCGAGACTTCATCCGCCCATTAAAAACTGGCGGGAAGATATGCCGGAGAATCACGAACCTCAGCTGGTACCACCGCAGCTACGTTGGTTGACGACGATGAACGATACCTATCTGGAAGTCCCTCGTTACAGCGCTGAAGTCTCCTGGGGAGGGGTGCTTGCATGGGCAATTTTAATGTCGATTATTGGCATTGGTGTTGGGGTTTCTGGTTTTGCCATACAACATGGCCACACTGGTCATGGGATGATAATTATAGGATTGGGAGGGACATTTGTTTTTTTTGCTATGGCCAGCTTTGGCTTGAGAATGTACTTAGCCCAGCCCCGAGACCAACCCATTCGCCTGAATCGGAAACGGCAAAAAATTTATATCTTCGACTACAAACGTGCGCAACTCCCATGGATGAAATGGCCAACAACCATCCGCTCTTACGATTGGGGCAATGTTCATGGCGAAATTTGCTATTCCTATGCAAGGTTAGACTCGGGCTTCCAGCTTTTCGGTTCAGTCTGTGAACCCGGCACTAACAAAGTCGTTACCCGCTTTTTGATTGCAAAAGAGCGCAGCTCACAGGAAATGCTGTGCCAGATCTGGAGTTATCTCTCTGTCTATATGCAGCATGACTCGGTCACAGCAGATCCGGTAGAAACCGGCCGGCCTGACGACTGGTGCCCACGCAAGGCAGACCGCTGGCCGGAAGATATGGAGCGGGAGTCAACAACGGCACCTTAAAGCGCCCTGTAACTTTCGCAAGATGGAAAAGATAAACCTTAAAGGATTGTTTCCAAATGCCTCTATTTACCATGGACGAACCTCAACCGAGACTTAATCCGCCCATTAAAAACTGGCGGGAAGATTTGCCGGAGAATCACGAACCTCAGCTGGTACCACCGCAGCTACGTTGGTTGACAACGCTTAATGGCACATATCTGGAAATACCCCGATACAGTACAGAAATCATATGGGGTGGAATGCTTTTTAGTGGAATTTTAGCCTGCATTTTCGCTTTTATCTTTGGGGTTTTCAGTTTTGCCATACAAGATGGATACAAAGATTATGTAATGACCGCTATAGGTTTGGTGGGAGCATTAGGTATCTTTGGCCTAGCTCTGTTTTTTCTAAAAGTTTATTTTTTCCAGCCTCGCGATCAACCTATTCGACTGAACCGGAAACGTCAAAAAATCTATATTTTCGAATATAAACATACATTTTTCCCATGGCTAAAATGGCCAGTCACCATCCGGTCATATAACTGGGCGGATGTTCGCGGCGAAATACGTTATTCCAGTGATCGTTATAATATGGGCTTCCAGCTTTTCGGTTCGGTTTGCGAGCCGGGCACAAATAAAGTCGTTACCCGCTTTCTGATTGCTAAAGAGCGCAGCTCACAGGAAATGCTGTGCCAGATCTGGAGTTATCTCTCTGTTTATATGCAGCATGACTCAGTCACAGCAGATCCGGTAGAAACCGGCCGGCCTGACGACTGGTGCCCACGCAAGGCAGACCGCTGGCCGGAAGATATGGAGCGGGAATCGACCACCGCACCTTAAAACGGTTTGCATCGGCAACTGACTTTCTTCTCTCAGAATTTTTTCTGCTCAAATCGAAACGTAGAGTAGAACTGTGCCGTCTTATTATAAATTAAAAATGTTTTTGTTTATCTAAAGGAATTTTAAATGAAAAGAATTAGCTTAATGCTTTGGATTGGTTTGCTCATTAATATACTCATTACATGTATTGCATGGTTTAATTTATCTGAAACAGCAGGCGGGTACGATTATAACAATTCACACCTGGTGTGGTCTATTGTACTTCCGTTATTTATTGTTGCGTTGGCCATGCAAATTGCAAGTATTGGCTTGTTATTTCTGGCACCAAAAGCGGGGCGAATTATCGCAGGCATTGGCGCATTTTTCATGCTCCCCATTGGCATGGTGTTTTTCATTGGATATATGTCAAGTTACGAAAAAAAATCTAACCAGGGTATGACTGTATTCTCATCACCTGAAGAAGAAAACAATATAAACACTGAGGGGAAAACAGGTTTAAATACACCTGCAGAAGGAAGTACGGAAGAAAACACAGAGATGAATGAAAGTGTGAAACTATACTTCAAAACAACGCCATTTTTTATTAATGGCGTAGTGTTTATTGTCCTCGGAGGGGTGATAATGGTCATGGGCCTCGGGACCGGTAGTATTTTGGTAGGAGCCGGCGTGCTGGCTTTGGTTAATGGTTTCCGCCTGAACAATCGGGTAGTTATTGGGTTATCAAAAAATGAGTTAATAATTACACCTGGGCTATATTCCGAAACCTACCGGGTCCCATATAATAATGTCAAAGTCACGCATATGGATAACCGTCTTTTTAAGTTACACATACAAACACCTGACGTGGATAAAGTCTGTACTCTGCGTAAGGCCTGGCTTGAGGGGGAGCGTGACTATGTTTCGTCAGCCATGGCAAATATTTTGTCTAACCTGACTGAATCTCACGCCGCTTAAATAATAAATCATGGTGATTTCTATATTGCCTCAAAATAAACTCTGAGGCGAAAAACGACAAGAGCAGGGAAATATAGTAACCTGTAACTCATTACCTGCCTCTGCCATTTAACCCCCCTGAGTTCTCTAATACAAGAAAAACGCTATGGCCGTAGATTTAAAAAACATCCCTGACACCTGCATCAGACCGACCCCACCTCGCCTGTCGCGCTGGATAGTTTTTCTTATTTTTCTAATTGGCCTGAGCATTGTTTATTCCAGGCTGGTGACAGGAGAAAATAATGTATTAGTGTCCGTGGGCATCCCTGGAATTATTACGGGATGCTTATATTTTTCGTCTTATTTGATTTATCTACTTAAGCAAATATTTGCCAGCGCCTACGATAAAGAAAGAGAAAATACTATTATTCAGGAAGTTCGCCGGGGTCGTCGTGCATTACAGATATTAGCAGCCGAGTGCTGTACCGCACACTCTGAGCCAGAGACACCCCTGGCTTCTGTATCGGCCAATTTGCTGCGTAATGACAATGTACTCTTTACCCAGCGTTCCTGGCGCGATGAGGAGAATATTCGTCTGAGCCAGTTAGCCCGAATAGCGGGTTTATCCGATGAAAAACACCTTGAAATGTTATTTATCTCACTGGCAAAACAATTAGCGCAAACACTTGCGCTATTGCCTGCAGATAAACCCCTGATGCTGCTATTTGAATCATCGTCATCAATACCTGAGGAGAAAGCAGAGGCTCTGTGGTGGCAAGCCTGGAAGACAAGCGGGATCCAACAATCCTGCTCGCGTATATCTGGCAGCGGAATGCAAGTTGTCGATGAATGGCTGGATCATCGCATTCACAGCGATGCTTTGTTGCTTGTCGTGTCATGGCAATATTCGCCAGTGAATACGCCCATGTCAGCAGAGGCGATTACCGGCATCTTGCTTGGCAACCGCCTGACCCAACATGCTATTTCACCTCTGGCCTTTCTTCATCGCCCCGAAGCCGTCGGGACATCACCGGATGCATTTGAATATGCTCTCGGGCAGGCGCTTGACTGGGTTCCTCTCGCGCCCGCCATACCCGGGCATATCTGGCTGGCTGGCGTAACGACTGATGACAGCGAGCATATACCTCTGATGAAGGCCATCAGTTCTGCTTCGTTGAGTGGTGTTGACCAACAAACCGGTGTACATGATTTTAACGATTATCTGGGCCTCCCTGATAAAGCGGCCTCCTGGCTTGCTGTTGCTGCAGCGGCTCAGGCAATACAACAACATCCTGCATACCATCTGCTGATATGTCGCGAACAACAAAATGGAAAGGTCTGGAACATGATTGTATCCCCGGCAATTTCTGGCCAGGAAGGCGAAAGATGAAACGAATTCTGTCCTTAATTAAAAAACCTGAACTGGTGTTCTGGTGCCTTATTTTAATCGGCTTACTCACAGGTCTCATGATGGTCTGGACCCTCTGCTGGCATCCCGAAAAATTAAACCTGATTCGGGCAACTCCAGGCTGGTACGCGTGGTTAAGCAGTTCGGTTGCCGCGTGCGTTGCCATATTTCTCATCGCCTTTTTCCTGTTTTGGGGAACACGCGTCGAGGGTCGCCGTAGTTTCAGACATGAACGGCAGAATATTTCCGGCGATGATGTTTTGACCCCCAAAAAGCTGGACTCAAAGCTGCCCAATAAATCCCAGTCCGACCTCGCCCAGCTCAAAGCTCGGCTGCGCCGCCGCTACGGTCTGTTCTGGCGTTATAAAGTACGCCTGTTGATGATCGTCGGTGAGGCCAATGAAATCACTGCCCTGGCACCTACACTGGCAGAACAGGGCTGGCTGGAAGGTCAGCGTACCGTGCTTATTCACGGTGGCAGTCTGCATGAAGCTGCTGACGATGCGCGTCTTTCTGAATGGCGGAAACTGCGTCGCACCCGTCCGTTTGATGGCATTCTCTGGGCCGTCACCGAATCTCAAACCAAAACGTCGCAGTGGATGGACGACGGTCTGCGCTCGCTTGAGAAAACCGGCGAAGCATTGCGTTATCAGGCGCCGGTATATCTGTGGCAGGTTTGCGAAAGCGACTGGTCACAGGATGAACGTATCGAGCAGCCGGTCGGGGTTATTTTCCCGGCTAATGCCACCTCACAATCGGTAGAAAGAACGCTGAAATCGCTGATACCCCTGATGCGCGAGCAGGGAATGCAGCAGGTATTGACCCAACAGACACACGATTTTCTGCTGCGTCTGGCGCAGTCGTTAGGCGAGTCTGGTGCAGCCCGCTGGGGTCAGATACTTTCACCCTGGTCTGCTGATTATGCCGCACGCATTCCAATGCGTGGCCTGATGTTCAGCTTGCCGCAGACCTCAGCAGCCTCTGCCGGTGTACATGATAAAACCTGGACACCGCCTGCAAGCTGGCAGAGCGTACTGGATGACTGCCGGTCTGCACGCGGTCGTCGCGTCGGTCTGCCGTGGGAGCAAACGCTCTGCTACGGTGTGCTCGCGCTGATCGTCCTGTGGGGCATTGGCAGCGTGGTGTCCTTTGCTGTGAACCGTCATCAGATGGTCTCTGCCGCTGAGCAGACGCAATACCTCGCCAAACCGCAGCCTGTTTCCGATGAGCAATTAATTGCCTTGCAGACACTGCGCAATGATATCGGTCGTCTTCAGGCTCGCGTTACTGAGGGTGCGCCTTGGTATCAGCGTTTTGGTCTGGACCACAATGCGCAGCTGCTCACAGCCCTGCTGCCATCATATGGCAGCGCTAATAACCGCCTGATCCGCGATGCCGCAGCTGAAAGTTTGCTACATAAGCTCAACGAACTTGCCAGCCTTCCCGCCAACAGCCCGAAACGTGCTGCGCTGGCAAAGTCAGGCTACGACCAGCTTAAAGCATATCTGATGATGATCAGACCGGAAAAAGCAGATGCCGCGTTTTACGCACAGGTAATGAAAACGACACAACCGCAACGCCCCGGCGTGTCTCCGGGATTGTGGCAGAGTCTGGCTCCTGACTTATGGCAGTTTTATGCCGCCAACCTGCGCACGCAGCCAGACTGGAAGATTAAGCCGGATCTGGCGCTGGTTTCCCAGTCGCGACAGGTTTTGCTGGGTGAAATCGGTCAGCGCAATGCTGAAAGTACTTTGTATGAAAATATGCTGCTTTCAGTACGCCGCAATTACGCAGACATGACACTGCTGGATATGACGGGTGATACAGATGCGCAGCGTCTGTTCAGAAGCGATGAAGTGGTACCGGGTATGTTCACGCGCAAAGCCTGGGATGAACAAATCCAGGAGGCGATCGACAAAGCGGTATCTTCGCGTCGCGAGGAAATTGACTGGGTGTTGAGCGATAACCGCCGGGCGATCTCTGAAGATATTTCACCGGAAGCGTTAAAGAAACGCCTCACTGAACGCTATTTCACTGACTTTGCGGGTAGCTGGCTGAATTTTCTCAATAGTCTGCGCTGGAATGAAGCTAAAAATCTGTCAGATGTTATTGATCAGCTTTCATTGATGAGCGACGTACGCCAGTCCCCGTTGATCGCCCTGATGAACACGCTGGCATGGCAGGGACAAACCGGACAGCAAAACGAAGCGCTGTCAGATTCTCTGGTGAAATCAGCCAAAGCACTCATCAATAAAGATTCACAACCTGCTATTGATCAGCACGCCAGCGGGCCTGTCAGGCCTCTGGATGAAACCTTTGGTCCGCTGCTCGCCCTGATGGGAAAGGGCAGTGCGCAGAACATGTTGTCATCGGACAGTTCGCTTAGCCTGCAAACGTTGTTGACCCGTATTACCCGCGTGCGCCTGAAACTTCAGCAGGTGGCGAATGCTTCTGACCCGCAGGAGATGACGCAAGTGCTGGCACAAACGGTGTTCCAGGGTAAAAGCGTAGACCTGACCGATAGTCAGGAATATGGCAGCCTGATCGCTGCCAGCCTCGGTGAAGAATGGAGCGGTTTCGGCCAGACCATGTTTGTACAGCCACTGACACAGGCATGGGAAGCCGTATTACAGCCCTCTTCGGCCAGCCTTAATGACCAGTGGAAAAACGCCATTGTTAACAACTGGAAATCCGCCTTCGACGGACGCTATCCGTTTGCTGCCAGCAAAAGCGATGCTTCTCTTCCGATGCTGGCAGAGTTTATTCGCAAGGATAGTGGCCGTATCGACAACTTCCTGACCCGTGAGCTGAGCGGTGTTCTGCACAAAGAAGGGACACGCTGGGTGCCGGATAAAGTGAACAGTCAGGGTCTGACCTTCAATCCGGCATTTCTGGCGGCGATCAACCAGCTCAGCCAGATCTCCGACATCCTGTTCACCGACGGCAGCCAGGGAATGCGCTTTGAATTGCTGGCCCGTCCGGTTCCTGATGTTGTAGAAACGAATCTTTCGATCGACGGACAAAAATTGCGTTACTTCAATCAGATGGAAAGCTGGCAAAGCTTCCGTTGGCCGGGCGATACCTATAAGCCGGGCACCATGCTGACATGGACCTCGACCTCCGCCGGTGCCCGGTTATACGGTGATTATCAGGGGACCTGGGGACTTATCCGCTGGCTTGAACAGGCTAAACAACAAAAGCTGGATGAAGGCCGTTATCAGCTGACATTCACCACGTCAGACAAACAACAACTGCAGTGGATATTGCGCACTGAACTGGGTAAAGGCCCGCTGGGTCTGTTGCAGCTGCGTAACTTCACATTACCGGCACAGATTTTCCTGATTCAGGCTAGTCCTTCATCTGCTGAACAGCCTTTTGATCCCGATGCAATCGCCGAGGAGCCGTAATGACCACATTAACCACCCTGCTTACCGCCTGCGCGGCAGAGCCTGAATCTCTTTTATCTCAGGCAGAAAATCAGGTTGCCCTTTGGGATAAATGGTTGCAGCCAATTACACCGGATCAGCCCGCGGGCGAAGATCCGGGTTACGACGATGACTTCCAGCAAATGCGCGAAGAGGTCAACAAACTCTCCGGTGCGGATACTACCCTGACCAGCGAACTGGCAGAAAAACTGCTCGCCAGCCAATGTAAAGACGTCCGCGTGGCCACTTATTACATCTGGGCGCGTCTTCATCGTGACGGTGAGGCCGGACTGGCTGACGGACTTTCTCTTCTGGCCGGGCTAATTGCCCGCTACGGGGAAAACCTTCATCCTCTGCGTGCAAACAGCCGCAAGACATCACTGGAATGGGTCGCAGGCTCCCGCGTACTGGACAGTCTGTCGCTATATCCTGAAGTCGATAAAACAGATTTTGCGCGCATCATTGGCGCACTTGCGTTGATTGAACAGGGCGTCAGAACCTGGAATGAATCCTCAAAACCAGAACTGGGGGCGCTCTACGCCGCACTCGAAAATCGCCTCGCTCAGTCAGGCGGGATGAACGCCGTCGTCCCGCAAACCAGTGCATCGTCATCACAGTCAGAAAACAGTGGTTTATCCCCTTCCCTGCGATCCGTGCAGTCAGGGAGGGACCTGCTTGATCAGGCGAAAATGCTGGCAAAATACCTGCGGGATCAGCCGCAAGGGTGGCTGTCAGGCCATCATCTTATTAAGAGTGTGCGCTGGGACACCGTCCACGAACTGCCGCCGCTGGATGCCAGTGGCCGCACCCGCTTGCTCCCGCCCCGCCCTGAATATCGTGCTCAGCTTAAACGATTGTATTTGCAACAGAGTTGGGTCGAACTGCTGGAGCAGGCGGAATCCATGTTTGCTGAAGGCGTTAACCATTTCTGGCTCGATGTTCAGTGGTATTTGCATCAGGCACTCAGCAAAGCCGGCGCACCTTATGAAGGCTGGGCAACTTGTATCACGCAAGATCTGGCGCTGTTTCTCACTCGTTTGCCGGGTCTGGAAAGTTTGTCATGGAGCGACGGCACGCCGTTTGCCGATGAAGTCACACAAGGCTGGATTAACCAGCAGGTGCTGGAATCTGTCTCGGGTTGGGGAAATGAACCCGCTGCCTCCGTTGCTTCCGGTGAAGATGACATTCTCCTGCTGGAGCCTGAAGCGCTTGCCCAGGCAGACAGCGATGGCGTGGAGTCTGCACTGACCTGGTTGCAGACCAGACCGGGCATCCACACCGCCCGCCACCAGTGGCTGTTGCGCTTAGTGATGGCGCGGGTTTCGGAGCAGTACGGTAAAAATGATATGGCGCTGCATCTCCTCGGCAGCCTGGATAGTGACAGTCTCTCACTCACGTTGCCGCAGTGGGAGCCGGGGCTGGTATTTGAAGTGAAAGCCCGTCGGCTGAAATTACTGCGTATGAAATCGCAACGAGGAGACGGTGATAAAAACCGGATGATAGCCGACATGGACGTCTTACTTAGCGCACTGATAGCTATCGACCCTGCCCGCGCCGCCGTATTGTGCGGTTAATACCCAATAAAGGATTATCACAATGGCAAAAGGTTATTACTTAGTTTTGGGCGATAAAACCACCTGCGGAGGAAAAATCCTCAGCGGCGATCCCAGACACACACTGATGGGCAAACCGGTTGTACGCGAGCAGGAACCTGTGACCTGTGGTCTGAATCCGGGCATGTTTGCCGTGGTTGGAGCCATTCCGTCTGATTTGGTTAATGGCCGTAAATTCGCCGGCACAACGTACAGTAAAAGCAGCTCCCCATGCCAGGCACGCCTTATACCTTCGATAACAATAAAAACATATGAAACCAGGACAGGCGAGGCTCAAAATAAAACCACAGCAGATCAGGCCAAACAGCTGGTACTGTCGTCCTATGTGACTGGGAAAAAAACAGACTCAGGCTATGTACCTGATTATCCTGCGACTGCATTGATTAATACGAACAATTTTCCGGACATGAAACTTCGAGCATTGTTACAATCGAATAATCAAGATATTGCTCTGCTAACACCTGAGGAATGTATTGAAGTACTTAGCTCATGGGGAACATTTAAGGATGGATGGATTACGATCACGCAATCTGCACCGGGGTCATTCATAATCAACTATGGTACAAATGTGAAGGACGTGGTCACTACTTCAATGATTATTTCTAAACTGGGTAGCTTTGGTATTAAAGCAACAAATTTTACTAATTCTAAGGGTACTGAATTGATTAAAATAAGTGGCTATCCCGGTGTCAGGAAGATTTTGAATGCCCCTGTTTTTGCCGTCAAGAATCCTAAAATTGTAGACTTAGGGATCGGAAGATTTGGAGTTACAAAATCGATTATAGAAGGTGCCAGAGTTACTTTTTATGTTGCTGCAGCATACAGAACTCTTGATTATATTTTAAATGAAGAAACTACCCTTTCTACATTCATAGGTTCTCTTGCAACTGATGTAATTAAAATAGGCATTGTATCTACCGTTTCATTTATAGCAGGAGCTCTTGTTGTAACTCCATTTATAGTTCTAAATTTGGCAATTGTTGTAGGTGTTGGATTTTTAGCCGCATGGGGCTTAAATCAACTCGATAGTAAATTTGGGATAACGGACCATACTGTTAAATACATCGAACATGCTCAACAAGAATTTGTTGAGAAAGCACGAGGAATGGAAAAGGGCATTTGGGATTTAGGAGCTATGTTTGCCGATGATATGCTTATAAAAGGCAAAGCAGTGATAGAATTGGAAATTAAAAAATACTTAAGAAATACTCTTGAAGAAATATATTACAGGGAATATTGATATGAAAAGAAAAACAAGAAGTATTTTATCATTATTCTTTTTATCAAGTATATTTTTGTTATCGGTTTGTTTTTGGGTTATTGAAATGGATAACTATCTTGATTTTAATCATGTCATCACTTTTTCCTGGATGTCCACAAGCTTGGTTTGCATTCCTCTTATTTTCACATTCCCAATTTATTGGTTTATTTTAGAATGCATATATGAAGAAAAAATAGCGATAAAGAAGATGGAAAAATTAATGCCATTTTTCAAATACCTTTGTGTTTTTTCATTATTTTTATCCATATCTTTATCACTTGGGTATGTCTCTGTATTAAAGAATAAAGGATACATTTCATGTCCAGGTATTCCATCAGGCTGGATGCCTGGGACAGCTACAAAGTATGCGTTTAGTGGCGACTTATGTAGAAAGTAAATTAAATGCCGAATATTATTTGAAATATATAAAGCCCGTTGTCTTTCTCAATTATTGTAAACTACGGATTAAATGTTAGAGACATAGTCAATACATCAGTCGTAATAGCGAAGTTAGGTAGCCTTGGCATCACTGCAACAAAATTCGTAAATGAAAAAGGCACTGAACTGATTAAAATATCAGGCTATGCGGGGATTCGTAAGATATTAAATGCCCCTGTATTTTCCCTTCGTAACCCACAAATACTTAAAGCAGGCATAGGAAAATATGGATTAAGAGGTGCATGATAGAAGGCGCCACCATTACATTTATATTTGTAACGGTATATCGCACTGTAGATTTTATTTTAAATGATCAGACAACCCTGGCAATGTTCATAGGTAATTTAGCTACTGACGTTGCGAAGTTAGCAATTAATACAACAATTATGTGGGGCATTGGTGAGGTATTGGTTGCATTTGTTCCTGTCGTTGCAGTGCCCTTAGGAGTTGTAGTGTTAGGCGGGCTAGGAATAGCAATTATCTTAAACATATTGGATAGCGAGTTTGGTGTGACTGATATAGTGGTGGCATACCTTACAGCTGCTCAGCAAGAGTTTGTTGAAACAGCTAGAAGTAAGTGCAAGGATATGGAACAAGGCTTGTGGGATTTAGGTGCCATGTTCGCAGATAAAATGCTGGAAAAAGGTGTAGAAGTCATCGAATCCGAAGTCATGAAGTATTTGAGAAATTCAATTACCGACATAACACCGAGGATTTATCGATGATATATAATACGAAACAACGCTTCTTTTCTTTTTTGGGTTTTTTACTTTTCTCTGGATTATCTTTCTCTGTCTATTATGCTGGGTTTTATTTGCTATCCTCATATCAAAAATATAATTCTGTTGTCATTTATTCAATGTGGTCTATCTTCGCCCTTTGCTTCCCTCTTTTTTTCATGCCATATGCATTGATGTTAATCCCTGTATTCACTAAAGGGAAAAGCATTTCTACGAAAACTGGCGCAATACTTATAAGAATTTCATTATTTTTTTTATTAGCAACTTTAATAGGAATGACTTCATTTTCTATGATGTATAAAAAAAGCCTAGAAAACAGAGGGTATATAGAGTGTAAGGGAACTCCATCAGGTTGGACACCAGGGATGGCAACTAAATATGCACTTAATAAAAGTTATTGTTTATAATGAAATATTGTCTGTTGATTTCTATTCAATCACTTAATGATGATTGTCTCTTTTTAAAGGATTATCACAATGGCAAAAGGTTATTACTTAGTTTTGGGCGATAAAACCACCTGCGGAGGAAAAATCCTCAGCGGCGATCCCAGACACACACTGATGGGCAAACCGGTTGTACGCGAGCAGGAACCTGTGACCTGTGGTCTGAATCCGGGCATGTTTGCCGTGGTTGGAGCCATTCCGTCTGATTTGGTTAATGGCCGTAAATTCGCCGGCACAACGTACAGTAAAAGCAGCTGCCCATGCCAGGCACGCCTTATTCCTTCGATAACAATAAAAACATATGAAACCAGGACAGGCGAGGCTCAAAATAAAACCACAGCAGATCAGGCCAAACAGCCGGTATTGTCGTCCTATGTGACTGGGGAAAAAACAGACTCAGGCTATGTACCTGATTATCCTGCGACTGCATTGATTAATACGCACAATTTTCCGGATATGAGACTTAGAGCACTGCTACAATCAAATAATCAAGATATTGCTCTGCTAACACCTGAGGAGTGTATCGAGGTACTTACCTCATGGGGAACATATAAGAATGGATGGATAACAATCACGCAATCTGCAACAGGTACATTCATAATTAACTATGGTACGAATGTGAAGGACGTGGTCACTACTTCTATGATTATTTCACAACTGGGCAGCTTTGGTATTAAAGCCACAAACTTTACTAATACCAAGGGTACTGAACTGATTAAAATAAGTGGGTATCCCGGTGTCAGGAAGATTTTGAATGCCCCTGTTTTTGCCGTCAAAAACCCTAAAATTGTAGACTTAGGAATAGGGAGGCTTGGAGTTACAAAATCAATTATAGAAGGTGCCAGAATTACATTTTATGTTGCCGCAGCATACCGAATTCTTGATTATATTTTAAATGATGAAACTACTCTTTCTACATTCATAGGCTCACTGGCCACAGATATCGCAAAAATTGGGATTGTCTCAGCCATTACCTGGGGAACGCAATTAGCTGCTGCAACCCTGACAACTTTTGTGGCAGGGCCGTTAATTGCAGCTGTAGTTGTAGGTTTTATCACAGCCGCTGTCTTAAATGAACTAGACAATAAATTTGGCATTACTGACAAACTGGTCAAACATTTAGAATCAGCTCAGCAAGAATTCGTTTGGCAGGCAAGACAACTTGAAGAAGGCATCTGGGACATCGGCGCAATGTATGCAGATCAAATGCTAAACAAAGGTGTGGAGGTTATAAAATCAGAAATGATGAGATATTTACGATCCTCCCTTAAAGAATTAGCCCCACAAAATTACTGATCAACGAGAATTTCATGAAAAAAAGATTGATTGCTCTTTTAATTGTTTTAATATTTGCAATTGTTATACCAATAATCTCATATTATCAATTAATTGGATGCACCCAATATTTTGAATTTAGTTCAGAAATAATATATAGCAGATTCAGCATAGTGGTTATCCTTGGGCCATTAATTACAATTCCCTTTTCCATCTTAGGTTTTTATGTTATCACCTCTGGAAGATTAGCCCCTGAAGAAGTACAAAGAAAAATAAACAAGTTCGTTATTTACGCATTCGCTTTTATTTTCATATCAACTATTTCTTCCTCGGTTTTATATACCTATTACATTGAGCATAAAGGGTATCATAGATGCAAAAACATTACTCTTGGATGGTCCCCTGGTACATCCATAAAATTTGTAATAGATGAAAAACTTTGCAACAAACATTAAGAAATTTGTAAAAACCAATGAATTAAGACATGCAGGTGTCATAAGGTAAAAATGATGTTGCGGTTTTGGCTTTATGACCTGCGTCCTGTTGATCCTAATTATCTTCAACAAAGTAAGATAACTATCATATCGATATGAATTGCTCCTCCTCTTAATTTTAGCCATCTTTGTTTTACTGAGACCCACTATGGACGATTTAACCCTGCGTTATTTTGACGCTGAAATGCGTTATTTACGTGAGGCGGGTGAAGAATTTGCCCGCGCGCACCCTGACCGCGCTGCCGGACTTAATCTGGATAAAGCCGGTGCCCGTGACCCTTATGTGGAACGCCTGTTTGAAGGTTTTGCCTTCCTGATGGGACGTCTGCGGGAAAAGCTCGATGATGACCTGCCGGAACTGACCGAGGGATTAGTCAGTCTGCTGTGGCCCCACTACCTGCGCACCATCCCTTCCCTTTCGATTGTGGAGTTCGCCCCTGACTGGCAGGGTATGAAAGAACGGATGGTGATGACAAAAGGATTTGAAGTGTTGTCGCGCCCTATCGGCGAGCGGGCCACGCGCTGCCGCTATACCACCACGCAGGACATCGAATTGCTGCCCCTTTCGCTGCAACGTGCTGTGCTGGATACCGAACCCGATGGTCGCTCGCTGATCCGAATGCGTTTCAACTGCGGTGCACTGGCAGACTGGAGCAAAATCAATCTGAGCCATATTCCGCTCTATTTTGATGCCGATGCGCCACTGGCCTGTGCCCTGCATGAAGCTCTGACGCTGAATACCGCCAGACTTTGGGTACGTTTGCCCGGTCAGGCCGATCGTCATCCGCTGGAAGGATTCTTTGCCCCGCAGGGATTTGGTGAAACAGATACGCTGTGGCCAAAAGGTGAGAGTGCGTTTAGTGGTTATCAGTTACTGCTGGAATACTTCACCTTCCGCGAGAAATTTATGTTCGTCGCGCTCAAAGGACTGGAGACAGTTGCCTTACCGGCTGAGCTGAGCTGGTTTGAAATAGATGTCGTGCTGGAGAATCGCTGGGAACACGATTTTTCATTCTCAGAGAAGCACCTTCGGTTGAACTGTGTGCCGGTCATTAACCTCTTTGCGCTGGAGTCCGACCCTTTAACGCTGTCATCGTTGCAGACAGAATACCTGCTACGGCCTATGCGTGTTCAGGACGGTTATACCGAAATTTACTCGGTCGATTCGGTTATTTCGTCCAAGCATTCCGGCCATCAGGTGTATGTGCCCTTCACCAGTTTCCGCCATAAGGGTGGCATGTTGCGTCACGATGCGCCGGAATATTACTACCACACCCGCGTCAGGCGCGGTCCGTCCGGACTGCACGATACCTGGCTGGTGCTGGGTGGCGAAGCTTTCGATAACCATACCGTGCCGGAAAACGAAAATTTGTCCCTGAGCCTGACCGGCACCAACGGCCAGTTACCGCGTAAATCACTGCAAAGTACCGTACTGGACACCACAGTCAAAACCACCAGCGCGAACGTTCGCGTACGCAATTTGTCCGTACCGACCATGCCGTGCTATCCACCGAACCGTGACCGTTTTCACTGGCGGGTACTCAGCCATCTGGGCAGCAGTTTTCTGTGGATGATGGACAACGCCGAAGTCTTACGCGGAACGCTGGCACTGTATGACTGGACAGAAAGTGAGATGAACCGCCGCCGTCTTGAAGCGATTGCCGATGTCCGGCACAGCGAAATCGAGCGTTTTGAACGCGGCTATCTGCTGCGCGGTGTACACATTGAAATCACGCTCGACAGCAATGGATTTGCCGGCAGAGGCGATATTTGCCTGTTTGGCGAAATGCTCAGCCGCTTCTTCGCACTGTATACCGATATCCATCTGTTTAACCGCCTTACCCTGATACTGCAACCGACAGGAGAACGTCTGGAATGGGAAGAGAATCACCAGCCCCGCATTCCCGGCTAAGTGCCAGGCTTGAGCGGGACATCAGTCGGATTAACTTCTACCGCTTCTGTCAGCTTCTGGAAAAACACCAACCGGATGGACCGCAGTTGGGAAGCACCAGCAATCCGGCAGATGATCCGGTGCGTTTCCGGCCACATCCTGGGATGGGTTTCCCGGTCAGTGAGCTGAAAGCGCTGGAAAAGGATGAACATCATCCGGACGCGCCGCTGACCGTTCGCACCACCTTTATGGGGTTATACGGCGTAGATGCCCCGCTGCCGACGGCCTATATCGACGACATCACCCAGCAGCGTGAAGGACATGAAGTACTCGAAGGTTTCCTCGACATTTTCAACCACCGCATCATGACTCAGTTTTATCGCATCTGGCGAAAATACTCTTATCCCGCGACGTTTGAACCAGGTGGTAAAGACAGTACATCTCAAAGTCTGCTGGGTCTGATTGGCATGGGTATTCCCGGCACACAACGGCATTTCGCAACGCCTGCCTCGAGGTTTCTGGCACTTCTCGGGGTAATGCGTCAGCCGGGGAGAACGGCGGAGGGGGTGCAGGCGCTGGTGCGTTTACTGGCACCATTTACCCGCACGGAAGTGACTCCGCATTGCCTGCGCTCAGTACCCATTACCTCTCCGATGGCATTCGCTGGTGAAGGCGCTAACTGGCTGGATGGCGATACCGTAATGGGCGACGAAGGTACTGACGCCAACAGTCAGTTACTGATTTCGCTGTATACCGAAAACGCGGATGAAGCAGAGGAATGGCTGCCCGACGGACCGATTTATGCTGATTTTTTGGTGTTACTTCGTGTTTATCTCGGCTGGCGTTATAAAGCCCGTATCCAGCTGACTGTCCCTGTCCGGCTGTTACCGGCTCCTGTGCTTGGTGACGTTCCTTTCAGACTTGGGCTGACCGGTGTGTTGGGTCTGGAAGAAGGCGGCGCATCTGACGATATCCCTGAATACTTTACCGTGGAGCTTGGTCACTACTGTGGACTGGCGCCTCAAACGCATCAAGAAGGAACGCGACGTGTTATTAAATACCGCCTGGAAAAATAAATTCTGCCTGCCTGCACTGGTCCTGTTATTGAGCGGCTGCGGGCTGACTCAGGCAGTGACAGACGGCACCGTCTCTGCAACCAAATCTATTTTCTACAAGCAAATAAAAGACTTACATTTGGATTTCACTGCCCGTGAAGCCCTCAATACCGATGCCTCTGAGGCGAGTTCTTCCTCACAGCCGGTGCTGGTGCGCGTTTATCAATTACGTGATGATAAAAACTTCCAGAAAACGGTTTATCAGCAGCTGGCGGGAGAAGGCGATGACGCGCTGAAAGATGACTTGCTGGCCAGCCGTAATGTGGTGATTAAGCCGGGCACAGCCATGTCACTCGATATGCCAATGGAAAAGGATGCCAAATTTGTCGCTGTCGTCGGGTTATTCCGTCATCCGGATATGGATAAAAACCAGTGGCGGCTGGTTATGAAAAGGGAAGAACTGGATCCGGATAAAGCGCGTGTTATCGAGCTTGGAAATAATGGTCTGACGCTGCAACCGGTGAAAGACTGATGCCCAACTCACGCTCACCCTCACTCTACGAAATGCTGCTCGGCAACTTTGCCGGCGGCCTCGATCTGCACAACGTCAGCGAAGAGAATCAGGTGATCCTCTCTGTGCTTGATAACATGCAGCGCATTCTTAACTGTCGCGCGGGCACGCTTACGCACCTGCCCGATTACGGCTTGCCGGACATGAGCAAAATCCTGCAAGGGATGCCCGGCACGGCGCACTCGCTGCTGACCACGCTTTCCGGCACGTTACTCAAATACGAACCCCGCCTGAGAAAAATCAATGTGATATTGCTGCCTCAGTCCAGGCCTGGGCACCTCGAATATGCCATCGACGCTGAACTGAAAGACCTCGGGCTGGTGCGTTTCGGAACAGAGTTTATGCCGGAAGGCCGCGTGCTGATGCGTCATATGAAACAACAGAATTACGTCAGTTAAGGAAAACGATTATGTCTATTGAACGCCAGTTGCGCACCGGTGGCGATCCGCGTGCGCTGGCTGATTACGCCGGTTTACGCGAAGAACTGAGTAAACTGACGCATCCGGCGCGTCCGGACGTTGACTGGAAAAAGGTAGAACAGCTGTGCCTGAACCTGTTTCAGCAAAACGGCATAGAGCTGCAAACTGCGTCGTGGTATACGCAGGCCAGAACTCAGCTTATTGGCCTGACGGGGCTGAATGAAGGTCTTGCGATCCTTGAGGCGTTGATCTCCCGTCAGTGGCCTGCGCTGTGGCCGTTGCCGGTTCATGCGCGGATGGAAATTCTGACCGGTTTGAGCCAGCGGCTTCAGCAATCTTTGCGCACCATGACGCTGGAGTATCGCGATCTACCTGCGATTTATCAGGCGGAAAAGCTGATCACGTCGTTGTGTGATGTGCTGCAACGGCTGGAACTGAAACACGCCAGCCAGTTCGACGCATTAGGCACGTTTATGCACGGAGCCGCCGTCCGTCTTGAAAATATGCACGCCGCTACCGATGCTGCCGTAATGCTACCCGCAGCGGCAGTCCAGGCAGAAACTCAGTCCCAAAACGCGCCCAGAGAGCAATGGGTGTATGTCGCGCAGACTGAACCCGCGGATCCTCAGGTCATCATCGCTCCGCCGCCGCCGGTAAAACGCATAGTCCAGTGGAAGGGATTTATTGCAGGTGTGGCGATCACGGCGCTGGCGGGCGCTGGTCTTCAGGCGGGCATCCATGCGTTCTATCGTCCGCAAGCCGCAATGCAACTGACCGACACGCTGCCGGTTCTGCCGAAACCGCTCAACCCGCAGGCACTTGAAACGCTGAAATCTCAGCAGGCAGATATGCTCAACCGAGAAGCGCCTGCGCTGATTGCAGCGATGCAAAAACAGGTCGACCAGCTGGCAAAACTCTCCCCACGCTGGGCGCAGAACACCGGAATGCAACTGGTAAAACAGACGCAAATCCTCTGGCCGGAAAATCCGGCGACTGAGCAACTGGCAAAAAAATGGTCGCTACAGATGAACGCCAGCGCGATCCCGCTGGAAAACCTCGATGGCTGGAACCAGGCCAATACCCAGTTGCAGCAACTGGCGGATAAATTAAACGGGCTGGATGAGCAGCGCGGTAAATACATGACTGTCTCGCAGCTGAAATCCTCCGTATTTGCTATCCAGCAGGCGCTGAACAGCTCGCCGCCGGTGGAGGAATCGCTGCGTAAACTGGCGCAGGATAAACAGCAAAATAAAGAGGTTTCGCCGCAGCTGGTGATGCAAACGGATAATCAGTTCACGCAGCTGCTGAACCGGTATGCATTGCTTATGAGCATTTCGCCTGATGCAGCTGATAAAAATATACAGGCTGATCACTAAAAACCAGCATCCGGGCAGCATCAAAATATCGGGTGACTTTTAGCATTTTAAATTACAGAGGACGTATGTCAGCAAAAGAACGATTTCTAAAAAAGCTGCAAGACAGCCACCCCCACAGCGGCTCATTCGATAACAAAGGTCAGGCGGATATCGCCGAGTTCCGCCAGCGGATGAGCGAACTTCAGGAAAACATGCAAGAGTGGCTGACGGACACCGGCATCAGGGTGGAAAGCACCAGCGTCTCGCTGGTTGAATGCCTGATCGGAGGAAAATCGTTCAGCGTGCCGGGTATTCAGCTGCAGTATGAAGACCGGAAAGTTAAGTTCACGCCGGTATTTTTATACGGGCAAGGAGTGACAGGCTGTGTGGAAGCCAGCCTGTGTAGGCAAGGCGGTGTCACTGTCTTGTGCCGGCTATTTATGCAGGCAGGTGAAAACAGACACTGGACCTGGCGCCCTGCCAATGCGTTCACCGGACCGGGCGGCGCATTTGGCGAAGATGCCTTTTTCGAACTGGTAGAACGTTTATTACCATGACGCCTTCGGGCGTCATTTTTTTCAACAACACCTGATGAACCCGCAACACAAATGTAAACAAATGCTACAACCATTACCTGAATTGATGCGGTTTTTGCCAAAACAGATGACATAAATTTACATTGCATTAGAAATAAGAATGCGCTGACGCCCTGCCAGATTTAACCTTTTTGTTACCGATTTTGCACACAAAAAGTCATTACCGGATGCAGGGTAATTACATTTGAAAAACATCAAAACTCTTTGATCCAGATCAATGCAACAACATAACCATCCTCTTTTTAGGGTTAATCCCTCTCACGCCACCTGATGTCAGAAATTGTTTTCTCCCGCCTCACTCTCTGCCCGACACGAAAGTGTTTCAGCCAGTAATTCCCTCCCGTGACCGTCCCTGTTAATACCCTCTCCCGCTGTGGTTAAATCCATTCCTCGCGAAACCCCAGCTGTACTGCCCTTTCATTCAAGACTTCACCTGCGAATGTCCGACATCGCCGGTTCCCGTACCGGTGCCAGCGTCTGGAAGGGTTATCTGACACACAAAAAGAGGTTGTTATGTTTGGTCTTGATGCGCTAGAACTGGCCCGTATCCAGTTTGCCTTCACCGTCTCTTTTCACATCATTTTTCCCGCAATCACCATCGGGCTGGCCAGTTTTCTGGCGGTTCTGGAAGGGATGTGGCTAAAAACAAAAAAAGAGGCTTACCGCGACCTGTATCATTTCTGGTCGAAAATCTTTGCCGTTAACTTCGGTATGGGCGTGGTCTCCGGTCTGGTGATGGCGTACCAGTTCGGCACCAACTGGAGCATGTTCTCCTCGTTCGCCGGCAGTATTACCGGCCCGCTGCTGACCTACGAAGTGTTAACCGCATTCTTCCTGGAAGCCGGTTTCTTAGGCGTGATGTTGTTCGGCTGGAACCGCGTCGGCCCTGGTTTGCACTTCTTCTCTACCTGCATGGTGGCGCTCGGTACGCTGATGTCGACGTTCTGGATCCTCGCGTCAAACAGCTGGATGCAGACCCCGCAGGGCTACGAGATTGTTAACAATCTGGTCGTTCCGGTCAGCTGGATGAAGATTATCTTCAACCCGTCATTCCCGTTCCGCTTAATGCACATGACCACCGCCGCGTTCCTGGCGTCTGCGTTCTTCGTGGGTTCTGCTGCAGCGTGGCATTTGCTGCGCGGTCGCGACACGCCAGCCATCCGCACCATGTTGTCGATGGCAATGTGGATGGCCCTGATCGTCTCGCCAATTCAGGCGTTTTTGGGTGATGCCCACGGTCTGAATACCCTGAAATACCAACCAGCCAAAATTGCTGCCATCGAAGGCCACTGGGAAAATAAAGACAACAAACCGTCCCCGCTGGTGCTGATTGGTTACCCGGACATGAACCGTGAAGAAACCCGTTACGCGATTGAAATCCCGTATCTGGGCAGCCTGATCCTGACGCACAGCCTGACGCATCAGATCCCGGCGCTGAAATCCTTCCCGAAAGAAGATCGTCCGAACTCGTCCGTTATTTTCTACACCTTCCGCATTATGGCGGGTCTCGGCATGCTGATGATTTTGCTGGGTGTGCTGAGCCTCATCCTGCGTCGTGGCGGCAAAATGTATACCTCCAAAGCGTTCCTGCGCTTTGCTTTCCTGATGGGGCCTTCCGGTCTGCTGGCGTTACTGGCGGGTTGGATCACCACTGAAATGGGGCGTCAGCCGTGGGTGGTTTATGGACTGCTGCGCACCAAAGATGCGGTATCCAACCACAATGTGCTGCAAATGAGCGTCAGCCTGATCCTGTTCATCGTCATTTACTGCTCGGTGTTTGGTGTCGGTTACGGCTACATGATGCGTCTGATCCGCAAGGGTCCGCAGGCGCATGAAGGCGAAAGCGTTGACCACGGTGGTCCGGGCCAGCACCGCACACCTGCGCGTCCGCTGTCTGCGATTTCAGAATCACTGACCGACGAAAATAAGGGAGCTTGATAATGGGTATCGACTTACCGCTGATCTGGTTTTTGATCATCATCTTCGGCGTGATGATGTATGTGGTGATGGACGGCTTCGACCTGGGTATCGGTCTGCTGTTCCCGCTGGTGAAAAAAGAGCACGACCGCGACGTGATGATGAACACCGTTGCGCCAGTCTGGGACGGCAACGAAACCTGGCTGGTGCTGGGCGGTGCGGCGCTGTACGGCGCATTCCCGCTGGCGTATTCGGTGATACTGGACGCGCTGACTATCCCGCTGACCCTGATGCTGTTCGGCCTGATCTTCCGTGGCGTCGCTTTTGAATTTCGCTTCAAAGCCAGCCCGGCCAAACGCCACGTTTGGGATAAATCCTTCATTGGCGGTTCAGTGCTGGCGACGTTCTGTCAGGGCGTTGTGCTTGGCGCGGTCATCAACGGTATTCCTGTGGTAAACCGCACGTATGCCGGTGGCGCGCTGGACTGGCTGACGCCGTTCACGCTGTTCTGTGGTTTTGCGCTGGTGGTGGCTTACGCCCTGCTCGGCTGTACCTGGCTTATCATGAAAACCGAAGGCGAATTGCAGGAAGCGATGCACAACATCGCCAAACCGCTGCTGATAGTCTTCCTGCTGGTGACGCTTGCGGTCAGTCTGTGGACGCCGCTGACACACAGCGATATCGCCACCCGCTGGTTCTCGCGCCCTAACCTTTACTGGTTCCTGCCGGTACCGGTGCTGGTAGTACTAGTCTCTGCATGGATGTATCGCGCCATCAGCAAAAACGCGCACCACTCGCCGTTCCTGCTGACGCTGGCGCTGGTGTTCCTGGGCTATACCGGTCTGGGGATCAGCATCTGGCCGAACATCATTCCACCGTCCATCTCCATCTGGGAAGCGGCGTCACCTCCGCAAAGTCAGGGCTTTATTCTGGTCGGCGCCCTGTTCATCATCCCTATTATTCTGGTGTACACCTTCTGGAGCTACTACGTATTCCGCGGGAAAGTCACACCGGATCAGGGTTATCACTGAGGAATCGCATTATGAATCTCATCAGAAAAATGGATGACAGCAACATCACTAAGGCCCCGTTCTTAAAGCGTGTCGGCTGGATGGCCGTCATCTGGGGCGGCAGCGTGCTGGCGTTATTTGTTGTGGCATCGGTGTTTCATCTGCTGATGTTCGCGGCGGGAATGAGAAGTCATTGAGTGAAAACGATTGGGAGGAATTTTGCTGGTGCAAGCAATGTCAAAGCAAGCTTCAACTCCCTAAAATTGCTGTAATACCCCACCCCAACCCTCCCCTTCGCAGGGGAGGGAGCCGGGCGCTGTCTTCCTCAGCATCGGCAGATTAAGGGTCGGTTTGCCTTGCTCCTCCCCCTGCGAAGGGGGAGGCTGGGAGGGGGTTTAGCAGACAACTCTGCTATACCCTCTCCCTTTTTTATTTTTCCAGCACCCTTCCGATAAAATCGAGAATATCGTCCATCGCTTCCTGACGTGCGGCGGCAGAAGGCATGACGATCAGCTGATCGGAATAGCCATTCATAATGGCGGACAATTGACGGGTAACGCGTCCGGCATCGGTCGGGCGGAACACGCCGCTGTCGATCCCGGCGCGGATAATTTCAGCCAGCAGTTCCAGCCACTTATGCACCATCAGCCGCGCCAGTTCTGCGTAAGCCTCGTTATGCGCCGCCAGCTGCCAGAGCGATCCGTACAACTGCCAGATATCACCCTGCGTATCAGGCAGATAATTGCACACCAGCGTGTGCAATTTTGCTTTGGGCTCCAGCAGTGCGATTTCAGCGGAAAACTCTTTCAGCTCTGCCATCATCACCACTGATAACGCTTCAATGCACAGCGTCTGCCAGTCAGGAAAATAATGATAAATATGGCTGCGGGAAATCCCGACATACTCCGTCAGCTCGCGCGTCGTGACTTTCTCAATTCCCTTTTCGATAAAGAGACTGATAGCTCCGTCAAGAATCTTAGCCCTTAACGCTTCCCGGTTTTCTTTCATCATTTATCCTGTGCTGGCATTGAGCAACTGCTCAGACCGGCATTTTATCAGGAAGCCCGGCGTGTGCCCACGGACTTACGCAGCACGATTTTCAGCACTACGACACTGGCAATCACCAGCACAGCGGCAGAAATCAGTACCGCCAGAAACGCCTGATCAAACGCGGTTCGTGCCAGGCTGGTCAGCAATGACGCATGCTCAGGGCTGAGATGACCGGCGATGGTTAACGCTTCATCCAGACTGTCATACGCCGTTTCACCGCTGACCAGTCCTTGCGGAAGTGTCAGACTGCGGCTGTAAACGGCCGTCATCAGACCACCCAGCAAGGTGACGCCAAGCACGCCGCCCATTTCCCACGACACATCTTCTATCGCGGCGACCATGCCAGCCTTGTCTTCAGGGGCATTAAGCATGATGGAGGTGGAAGCCGCCGTCACCGCGCCGCCAAGGCCAAAACCTAAAATGAACAGACTGATCAGCTGCATCAACGCGCTGCCATCATAGACCAGTGCGTGAATGACGATGCCGAGCGCAGATATTGCGAAGCCGCCGAGCATCATTTTGCGCACGCCGACACGCGGGATCAGCATACCCGCCAGCGGCGAGGCCAGTGCAGACGCCACCGGGATAGGCAGAATAAACATCGCCGCCATAAACGGCGTCAGGCCGAGCACCAGCTGTAACCGCTGGCTAAGCACCAGTTCGATACCGATCAGCGCAATCATTGACGTGATCGCCACGCCCACGCCACAGGCAAAGGCACGATTGCGGAACAGTGAAAAGTCGATCATCGGCTGTACAGCGCGTTTTTGTCTTCTGACGAATAAACCAAGGAACAACAAGCCTGCGGCCGCAGAACCCATGATCACCAGCCAGGACGAATTAATCTGGCTCAGCTCTTTCAGCGCGTAAATCACCCCGACCAGCCCCGCCATCACCAGCGCAGAACCGGTAAAATCGCACGGACGCTGTTTATTGCCTTCACCGCGTGGGATCAGCGCCTGGGCAAACGGGAATACAGCCAGCACAATCGGCACGTTGATCAGGAACACCGAGCCCCACCAGAAGTATTCCAGCAACACGCCGCCGATCACCGGCCCGAGCGCCGCCGCACCTGACGCTACCGCCGACCAGATACCGATCGCCAGCGCACGTTCACGTTCGTTGGTGAAGACATGACGCACAATCGCCAGCGTCGCAGGCATCATCATCGCTGCGCCAATCGCCAGGAACACCCGGGAGGCAATCAGCATTTCAGCGCTGGCAGAAAACGCCGCGCACAGGGAAGCGAGCGCAAACACCGGCAGCCCGCTCATAAAAAGATTTTTGTGTCCGATACGGTCACTGAGCATTCCTGCGCCCGGTAACAGACCGGCGACCACCAGCGGATAGGCGTTCACTATCCATAATTTTTCCGATGCCGTGGCACCCAGCGCCTGCGTCAGACGCGGTAACGCGGTGTACAGCACGGTCATATCAATGATGATCAAAAAGAGTGTACTGGTGACAATCGCAAGTATCAGCCAGCGGTTATTGACGAACATAAAAAGTGCCTCAGATAGATTTTGAGCAAGCGCTCAAGGCCAGCAAGATACTTGAGCAACCGCTCAAACTCAAGCAGCAACTGTCCGCCAGTTGATGAAGCGTTGAAGTAGCGAATGGGGGAAGTTTGGAATTGCAGTTGGCCGCTGCAAAGGAGCGGCTTTTAAAAACAAATTATGATCAAGGTCGTGGGCGTCGGCCCACACCGACCAGAGACCCGATAACGCGCGGGCCTCTGGACTCCGCGCTTTTTCACTGCGCGCTATCGCAGGCACGACGTACATGTTCTGGTGCATTGGTGAGTGGCGCAAAATGTCATCGCTGCGCGATCCCCGAATTTCAGGTTTCGAGCCATAGGTCTCGAACCGTTCATTCGGTGCCATTTTTGAGCACGCCAATAAACTTATCTAAAAGATAAAAACAATCTGCCGTTGATTTAAGATCGTGCGGGCGATTCAGAAATCTTGCTGAACGGAGCGGCCTGGAGACCGGAGGCTCCAGGACCGAGTGAAGGAACCGCAAAGCGGCAAGATTTCCAGCCTGTCGCGGTGATACCTGAAACATAGCCAGCGAGCGGAGCGTGCAGTTAAAAAAACGCAGGATTCCAAAGGGTTTCGTTTAAAACCCTTTGGGCCAGTGTGGGCGGCGAGCCCACGACCTTGACCTTAGGGCCAGTTTGGCTGTCAACCCAAGGTCTTGTCGCTGTGGTCCGACGCCCGCGACCTTAACACCGGCGGCTGGAAGGCCGTGACATCGGGTAAAGGCGCGTCCCAGCGCTCGATATCAATCCAGCAACTTTGCGCACTGCAGCCTTGCCCGAGTCGCGAACTGCCGCGATCTTCCGTCAGTACGTTCGGGTTGCCGTGTTTATCCAGCGAGTCGGGTTGCGACGGATCCTGCGGGTCGTACCAGGCACCGGTCGACATTTGCACCACGCCGGGGCGCAGATCCTCGGTCAGATGAACACCCGCCAGGATTGCCCCACGATCGTTAAACACCCTCACGATACTGCCCTCAGTAATGCCACGCGCATCGGCATCCTGCGGATGTATCCAGAGAGGTTCACGGTCGCTGATTTTTGTCTTACGGCTGACGCTGCCGTGATCGTACTGGCTGTGCAACCGCGTCCGTGGCTGACTTGAGAGCAAATGCAGCGGCCAGCGGTCACGGGTTGCCTGCTGTTCACGATAGTCCTGTTCATACCAGAACGGGAAACCGGGACATTCTTCGTAATCGAAATTCGCCACCGTCTGTGAAAACAGTTCGATTTTGCCTGACGGCGTAGCCAGCGGCGATCCTTCAGGGTCACGGCGGAAGTCTTCGAACAGGATCTGCGGCGCATCCGGACGCGCATATTCCAGTTTGCCCTGTTGCCAAAAATCATCGAATTCCGGCAGGTCAATGCCATCAGCCTGCGCACGGGGAACCGAAAGCTGGTAGATATGCCGCAGCCAGTCCGCCGCATCCCGCCCTTCGCTGAAGGCCTCACCAAAGCCCATCTGCTGCGCGAGCGCGGCAAATATCGCGTAATCGCTGCGCGCCTCACCGACCGGTGCAATATGCTGACGCATGGCAATCATATAGCCGTCATTGCTGGCGCTGCCAATATCCTCGCGCTCAAGTGACGTTGTCACCGGCAGCACGATGTCGGCGAACTTAGCCTGCGCCGTCCAGTACTGTTCATGCACCACAACGGTATCGGGCTGACGCCAGGCTTTCACCAGCCGGTTGATATCCTGATGATGGTGAAACGCGTTACCGCCCGCCCAGTAAACCAGCCGGATATCGGGATACTGACAGTTTTTGCCATCGAACTGATACGCGCCGCCGGGATTGAGCAACATGTCGGAAAGCCGCGCCACGGGGATGTGATCGTTCACCGCATTTTTACCCATTGGCAAACGCGGGCCGGAAAAGGTGCGGCGATCGGAGCCTGCAAGATTGGTAGACGCGTAGGCAAAGCCCAGCCCGCCGCCCGGCGTGCCGATCTGTCCGAGTAAAGACGCCAGCGCCACCGTCGCCCAGAAAGTTTGTTCGCCCTGTCGTGCGCGTTGCAAAGACCAGGCGATATTAATCATGGTGTGCTTTTCGGACATCTCACGCGCCAGCGTGCGGATTGCCTGCGCGCTGACGCCAGTCAGCGGTTCTGCCCATTCCGGCGTTTTGGCCTGTCCGTCGCGTACGCCTGTCAGATAATCGCGGTACGTATCGAATCCGACGGTATGACTGGCGACAAAGCCGGCGTCATAACGGGATTCATCGACCAGAACATAACTGAGCGCCAGCAGCAGTGCGGTATCGCTGCCCGGTTTGAGGGACAGCCATTCAGCCGTTTTCACCGATGAGAGATCATTCTTCACCGGGCTGACATTGATGAAACGGGTGCCGGTTCGCTCCATTTCCTGTAACCAGTATTTCAGAGAGTGATCGTTGGCACCGCCGCCGTTGACCTGCGCATTGCGCCACGGCAGTCCGCCGAACGCGACGAACAGCTCGCACTTTCCGGCCAGCACGGACCAGTGAGTATGCTGTTTTTGCAGCATATCCAGATCACCGATAATGTGCGGCAATAAACGCTCCGCTGCGGCCAGACTGTAGGTGTTAGTGCTGCCGGTATAGCCGCCAAACTGATTGAAAAACCGGTGCATCTGGCTTTGTGCATGATGAAAACGACCGGCACTCGACCAGCCGTAAGACCCGGCATAGAACGCAGAATTACCGTGGGTTTCCTTTACGCGCGCGAGTTCAGCCGCTACCAGCGACAGCGCCGTCTCCCAGCTGACCTCGACAAAAGGCTCTTTGCCGCGTCCTTCACGCGAGGTCGCACCGTGTTGTAAATAGCCCAGCCGGACCGCAGGGCGACGCACGCGGCTGGGTCCGTCTACCGAACCCACCAGGGATTGTCCGATTTCAGACGGATTACGATCCCATTCTACGGGTTCGACAGATTTTAAAACACCGTCAGCCGTGGCAACGCGGTACGTTCCCCAGTGCATAACAGCCAGATCATGGTTTTTTTTCATTATAAGCAGGTAAATTCAGGCAAAAATGCACACTAGCATGCCGTTGCGCCCGCGGCTACGCTGTCTGTGTTATTTCTATTTTTATCATACGCTTATCTTATTTTCGTATCTTTCACCCCGCAATATACGAAAATACGAAAACTTTTTTCACCATGAATAAATAAGTCCCCTTCACTCATCTAATTCCTAAAAATAGCCACTTAAACCCATACAAAATGTAATTTTTCTGTTTCGCGAAATTCACTAATTCAACATGTTGACGCGATATAGCTATTTTAGTGTGATGACTTCACGCTATAACAGTTATATAGAACAAGTGGGATAAATTTTTCGTCTGGTATTAAATCTCATTGAAGAGAAAGGAGGGTTAAGATAAAAGCTTTCAAAATCAATTAATTGTGAATGTAACTTTTCTACCTATTCAGATTATTAATTTGGTCGTAAAAATAAGCGCGCGTAAAAAAAATGGGATGAATTGACTTCATATTATTGATTTTAAATAATTTAAAAAGATAGCAAGCAAACTGTTATAGTGTTTTATCACCAAACTGTATATACCCTGCCAAATAATATCCATGCACAATCCCTTGGCCTTAATTACCCATAAAACAGATGTGTGAAATATATGTTAATTTTAATTAACCTGTCCCAATTTTTCAGCAGGGGATGTCAGCAATGTTTGGATTAGATGCTTTTCACCTGGCAAGAATACAATTCGCTTTCACTGTGTCTTTTCACATCATATTTCCGGCCATCACCATCGGGCTGGCAAGTTTCCTTGCGGTGCTGGAAGGGATGTGGCTGAAGACGGGCAAGCGCAGTTATCGGGATCTCTACCATTTCTGGTCCAAAATTTTCGCTGTCAATTTTGGTATGGGCGTGGTGTCAGGTCTGGTCATGGCCTATCAGTTTGGTACCAACTGGAGCGGATTCTCGCAATTTGCTGGGAGTATCACCGGCCCTTTGCTGACATATGAAGTGCTCACGGCGTTCTTCCTCGAAGCCGGTTTTCTGGGCGTCATGCTGTTTGGCTGGAACCGGGTCGGTCCCGGCCTGCATTTCTTCGCAACATGCATGGTGGCGCTGGGCACGCTTATCTCCACCTTTTGGATCCTGGCCTCTAACAGTTGGATGCATACTCCGCAGGGCTATGAAATTCTCAACGGCGTCGTGGTACCGACGGACTGGTTTAAAGTGATTTTTAATCCGTCATTTCCTTACCGTCTGTTCCATATGTCGATCGCCGCCTTCCTCGCCAGTGCGTTCTTTGTCGGTGCATCTGCCGCCTGGCATCTGCTTCGCGGTAACGACACGCCTGCAGTTCGGAAAATGTTTTCCATGGCATTGTGGATGGCACTGATCGTCGCTCCGATTCAGGCCATGGTCGGCGACGCGCACGGCCTGAATACTCTGGAATATCAGCCCGCCAAAATTGCGGCCATTGAAGGCCACTGGGAAAATCCGCCCGGAGAAGCCACGCCGTTAATTCTTTTTGGCCTGCCGGATATGGAGCAGGAACGCACGAAATATTCGCTGGAGATCCCTTATCTGGGAAGCCTGATCCTGACACACAGCCTGCAGAAACAAGTGCCTGCACTGAAAGATTTCCCGAAAGAAGATCGTCCCTATTCGCCAGTGGTGTTCTGGTCTTTTCGCATCATGGTGGCGCTCGGTTTGCTGATGATCACGGCTGGCGTGCTGAGTCTCTGGCTGCGTTGTAAAAAACGCCTTTATCAGTCCCGCCCGTTCCTTTGGTTCACGTTGCTGATGGGACCTTCGGGTCTGATAGCCTTGCTGGCAGGCTGGTTTACCACGGAAATTGGCCGTCAGCCGTGGGTGGTTTATGGCGTTCAGCGTACACGCGATGCCGTATCAGCGCATGGCGAAATGCACATGAGCCTCAGCCTGTTAGCTTTCCTGGTGGTGTACGCCTCCGTTTTTGGTATCGGCTACGTCTATATGATGCGTCTTATTAAAAAAGGGCCGGTCACCGGCGAGGGGGATGAGGTTTCGCATGGCGGACCGGGTAAACAAAACACCCCGGCACGTCCGCTGTCTGCGGCGCAAGAAGGGCTGAACAACCCGGAGGAAAGTAAATAACATGATTGATTATACTGTTATATGGTTTGCCATTATCGTCTTCGCGAACCTGATGTATATCGTGATGGATGGCTTTGATCTGGGGATTGGTATTCTCTTCCCGTTCAATAAAGACAAAACTGAACGCGACATGATGGTCAATACCGTCGCACCGGTCTGGGACGGTAATGAAACCTGGCTGGTACTGGGCGGCGCGGCTTTATATGGGGCTTTCCCGCTGGCGTATTCGGTGATCACCGATGCACTCACTATTCCGTTAACACTGATGCTTTTTGGACTTATTTTCCGCGGCGTGGCGTTTGAATTTCGCTTCAAGGCGACCGAGAAGCATCGCCCGTTCTGGGACAAATCGTTTATTACCGGCTCCATCGTAGCCACCTTCAGTCAGGGCGTTGCGGTCGGCGCAGTGCTCAATGGTTTTGAGGTGACAGGCAGAACGTATAGCGGCTCAGCGTTAAGCTGGCTTGCCCCCTTCCCTATTTTTTGTGGTATCGGGCTGGTCGTTGCCTACGCGCTGCTGGGCTGTACATGGTTAATCATGAAAACGGAAAATGCTCTGCATCAAAAGATGTGCCATCTGGCTAAACCCTTGGTGATGACGCTGCTGGCGATCACCGGTGTGATCAGTATCTGGACGCCGCTGACCCATGCCGATATTGCTCATCGCTGGTTCAGTATGCCAAATCTGATCGCCTTTCTGCCGGTGCCGTTACTGGTATTAGCCTGTACCTGGGGAATTTTGCGGGCGATAAAAAGTCACGCGCACTACATGCCGTTTCTGCTAACTCTGGCGCTGATTTTCCTCGGATTTTCGGGGCTTGGTATCAGCATCTGGCCGAATATTATTCCTCCGGCCATCTCGATTTGGGATGCCGCATCATCAGAGAAAAGTCTGGCATTTATGCTCGCAGGCGCGGTGTTCATTATCCCCGTGATCCTGATTTATACCTTCTGGAGCTATTACGTCTTCCGCGGGAAAATCAAGGAAAACGAAGGCTACCATTGATCGCAACAGTAACGGGAGGAATAACCGCATTTCGCCCGATTTTCAAAGGAGTTTCCTGATGGAGGGTGTGACCGTGAATATCAAGAAGCCATTCTGGAAACGCGTCATCTGGCTAATCGTCATTTACACGTTAAGTGTTTTATCACTGGCTGTGGTGGCATTCTTATTCAAAATGATGATGACTGCTGCCGGAATGAAATCGCATTAAAAATAAGTGGTCAAATGCAGTGGTCTTTATTACCCCTGGCCAAAAATCTTTATGACCGCATCCAGATGATCTTTCATCGCTTTCTTTGCTGCACGACTGTCACGGGCTTCCAGTGCGGTCAGGATTTCGAGGTGTTCAATCTCTGAACGGTGCGGCATATCCTGCGGCGTGTAGTGTAATTGCAGGCTGCGGAACATGGTGCCATAACGGTGGCCGAGCAGGTGCGCGATGATAAAAGCGTAAGCCGGATTTCCGCTGGCCTGCGCGATGCGGATATGAAACAAACGGTCACCGGGATGAGTGGCCGAGCCATTGCGGTTATCGCGACAGTTCTGTTCATAAGCCAGCCTGATCGCCGCAAGTTCTTCGTCGGTTGCGTTTCTTGCCGCCAGTGCCGCAGTTTCCGGTTCAATAAGACGCCGGGTTTGCAGCAGCGAAAACGGCGGCAGTTCAGCGGTAAAATCCAGCTCGATATTCAGCTCATCATCCACATCCGCCCACTGATTACGCCCTGCCTGCGACATCACCGGCTCCTGCGAAGGCGCGACCGGTACCGCCGGAGGATGGCGCACAATGACACCGTTTCCCACACGCACGTCCACCAGCCCGATAACTTCCAGCGCAATTAACGCCTCACGGACAGACGCCCGGCTGACCTGTAACTGACTGGCCAGTTCACGCTCGGCAGGTAGACGGCTGCCGGGCGGAAATTCTTTATTATCAATTAACGTTTTTAGCTGGTCAGCTATCTGCCTGTAAATTCTGGGATTTTCTAATTTTTTTATCGGCATTGGACACCTGAGGTCAATTCTCATTAAGTGATTCAGCTAGCATTTCCCGGACAAAAATCTTGCTGAATTGTTTTATGCATGTAAAAAGTTGGTTAAACGAAATGGCGTTTTAAGTACAAGCTTGCCGAACATCTTAGCAAAAAGCAGTGCTTATCACGCGTTTTTTTCACCTCCAATGGCCTGACCATTAGGCCTTTAAAGACACTTTTACGGGGAACAGCTATGAGCCTGGCAGGGAAAAAAGTTCTGATCACCGCCGCCGGACAAGGCATCGGATTTAACACCGCGACGCTGTTTGCCCGTGAAGGCGCAGAGGTGATTGCCACAGATATCAACATCAGCGCACTGCGTGATATTCCGGGCATCACTCCGCGTCTGCTCGACGTGACCGACCCGCAGGCCATCGCCGCCTTAGCGGAAGAAACCGGTGCGCTCGACGTGCTGTTCAACTGCGCGGGCGTGGTACACAGCGGCGACATTCTGACCTGCACTGAACGCGAATGGCAGTTTGCGTTAGATCTCAACGTGACGGCGATGTTCCACATGATCCGCACGTTTCTGCCCGCCATGCTCGAACGCAACAGCGGCTCGGTGATCAACATGTCGTCGGTCGCTTCCAGCATCAAAGGCGTGCCGAACCGCTTTGCTTACAGTGCCTCGAAAGCTGCCGTTATCGGCCTGACACGCTCGGTCGCGGCGGACTACGTCACCCGCGGGATCCGTTGTAACGCCATTTGCCCGGGTACGGTGGAATCACCTTCCCTGCGCCAGCGCATTGCTGCTCAGGCACAGGCTGAAGGCCGCAGCGAAAAAGAAGTGTATGCGGCGTTTGTTTCGCGTCAGCCCATCGGGCGCATCGGTAAAACAGAAGAAATCGCCCAGCTTGCGCTGTATCTGGCCTCAGATGCCAGTTCATATACCACCGGCACGGTTCAGATTATTGACGGCGGCTGGAGCAACTGATTTTCACAGATCTGACTTTCACAGAAGGACACTGACTCATGAAATTATTACGTTACGGCAATGCAGGTTCTGAACGCCCAGGCCTGCTCGACAGCAATGGCAAATTGCGCGACCTCAGCGCCCATGTCGCTGACATCAGCGGCGAATTTTTACAGCCGGAAACGCTGGATAAACTGCGCCAGCTTGATCCGCAAAGTCTGCCGCTGGTAAGCGGCGAACCGCGTCTCGGCGCCTGTGTTGGCAAAGTGGGGAAATTTATCTGCATCGGCCTGAATTATGCCGATCATGCCGCTGAAACCGGCGCGGAGATCCCGAAAGAACCGGTCGTTTTCAGTAAATGGACCAGCGCGATTGTCGGACCAAATGACGATGTGGAAATTCCGCGTGACTCGGTTAAAACCGACTGGGAAGTCGAACTTGGTGTGGTGATCGGCACCGGCGGACGCTATATCAGCGAAGCCGATGCGCTGTCGCACGTTGCCGGTTACTGCGTGATCAACGATGTGTCCGAGCGCGAATTCCAGATTGAACGCGGCGGCACCTGGGACAAAGGCAAAGGCTGCGACACCTTTGGTCCGACCGGCCCGTGGCTGGTCACAGCAGACGAAATCCCTGATCCGCACCAGCTGAATTTGTGGCTGGAAGTGGACGGCAAACGCTGGCAGAACGGCAACACGCGCACCATGATTTTCCAGATCCCCGAAATTATCAGTTATCTCAGCCGTTTTATGAGCCTGCAACCGGGCGACATTATTTCCACCGGAACCCCGCCGGGCGTCGGGCTGGGGCAGAAACCGCCGGTATATCTGAAAGCCGGTCAGGTGATGCGTCTTGGCATTGAAGGTTTGGGTGAGCAACGTCAGAAGACGGTGCAGGCATAACCTCTTAAAGCTGAAGGATTTTTGCGATGACAACGATTACCGCTTTACGTGTTGAAGATGTGCGCTTCCCGACCTCGCTGGCGCTGGACGGATCGGATGCAATGAACCCGGATCCGGATTATTCCGCCGCGTACGTGATCCTCGAAACTGACGACCCTGCGCTCAAAGGCCACGGCCTGACGTTCACTATTGGCCGCGGAAACGAAATCTGTTGTGCGGCCATTAAAGCGCTGGAACATCTGATCGTCGGACAGGATCTGGCAGGCATTACCGCCGATATGGGTCAGTTCTGGCGCGATTTCACCAGTGACAGCCAGCTGCGCTGGATTGGTCCTGACAAAGGCGCAATCCACCTGGCGACCGGTGCAGTAGTCAATGCCGTGTGGGATTTATGGAGCAAAGCCGCCGGTAAACCGCTGTGGAAACTGGTGGCGGATATGTCGCCGGAAGAACTGGTGCGCTGCATCGATTTTCGCTACATCACCGACTGCATCACGCCGCTGGAAGCGCTGACATTATTACAGCGCCGCGCTGACAACAAGGCGCAACGCACAGAGAAACTGCTGGCAGAAGGGTATCCGTGTTACACGACGTCTGCGGGCTGGCTGGGTTATCCCGACGATAAATTGCGCCGCTTATGTCAGGAAGCCGTCGATGCCGGTTTCGATTATCTGAAACTGAAAGTCGGGCGCGACCTGGAAGATGACATCCGCCGTGTGCGCATCGCGCGTGAAGTTATCGGTCCGGATCGCAAACTGATGATCGACGCCAATCAGGTCTGGGAAACCAACGACGCCATCCCGTGGGTGAACGCCCTCGCATTCGCCAGTCCGTGGTTTATCGAAGAACCGACCAGCCCGGACGATATCGAAGGCCACCGCAAAATCCGACAGGCCGTTGCGCCGGTCAAAGTTGCCACCGGCGAAATGTGCCAGAACCGCATCATGTTTAAACAGTTCATCATGCGCGAAGCCATTGACGTGGTGCAGATTGATGCCTGCCGCATGGGCGGCGTCAACGAAGTGCTGGCCGTGATGCTGATGGCTGCCAAATACAATCTGCCGGTGTGTCCGCACGCAGGCGGCGTCGGGTTATGTGAGTACGTTCAGCATCTTTCGATGATTGATTATCTGTGCATCGCGGGAACGCACGAAGGTCGCGTTATCGAATATGTTGACCATCTTCACGAGCATTTTGTGCATCCGTGTGACATCCGTGGCGCGGCGTATATGCCGCCGGAAGCGCCGGGATTCTCCATCGAAATGCATCAGGCGTCGATTGAAAAATATCGCCATCACGCCTGAAACCCAAGCTAAAGAAAGCTCGAGGAGAACGCCGATGCGCATCGACAGCCACCAGCATTTCTGGCGCTACACGCCGCAGGATTACCGCTGGATAAGCAATGACATGGCGGTGCTGAAGCAGGACTTATTACCGGAAACGTTAAGACCAACGTTACAACGTCACGACATTCAGGGCACGATTCTGGTTCAGGCCTGTTCCTCAGTGCAGGAAACGCGCTGGCTGCTGGAGCTTGCAGAGAAAACCGACTTCGTGCGCGCCGTAACAGGCTGGGTGGATTTGTCATCACCCGCACTGAAACAGGAACTGGAGGCAATTTCGCATCCGCTGTTACGCAGTTTCCGTCATCAGGTTCAGGACGAGTCTTCGCCTGCGCAGTGGCTGGAAAATCTGGCGATCAATGCCGGACTCCGTGAGTTGCAGCAGCAGAAAACTGTCTACGAAATTCTGGTGACGCACCGCCATCTGACAGAGGCCGTGAAATTTGCCGAACGTCATGACGACTATTTTCTGGTGCTCGACCATTTCGGCAAGCCCGATCTGAGCCTGGGTGCCGCGCACTGGAAGCAGCAGGTTGCGCCGCTGGCCGGGTTAAAACACGTCAGCTGCAAACTTTCCGGGCTGCTGACCGAGCCGCGTCCGCCAGGCATGTCAGCCCGCGATCTGCTGCCGTATTTTGAGGCCGCGCTGGAGGTTTTTGGTGCTGAACGGCTGATGTTTGGCTCCGACTGGCCGGTGTGTCTGCTGGCTGATACGGATGAAAATCCGTGGGATTTATGCGAACAGGCCACCGCGACATTAAGCAGTGACGAGCAGGCAGCCATTTATGGCGGCAACGCCTGCGCGATTTACCAATTACAGCCTTTACCGATTACAGGAAATGACTGATGAATCTGCATCTGCAAAATAAAGTGGTGATGGTCACCGGTGGCGGATCTGGTATCGGCGCGGCGATTTCGCTGACGCTGGCGGAAGAAGGCGCGATCCCGGTGATCATCAGCAATACCGAACCGGCCAATGACTTGATGCATAAACTGCAACAGCTTTCGCCACAGGCCAGTTTTGTGCTGACTGAACTGCGTGACGAGGCCAGTTGCAAAGCCGCCGTGGACGACGTTCTCAGCCGTTACGACAGCATCGACGGGCTGGTGAATAACGCCGGTGCCAACGACAGCGTGGGACTGGATGCCGGTCGCGAAGCCTTTGTGAAATCGCTCGAACAGAATCTCATCCACTATTACCTGATGGCGCATCTCAGCCTTAACGCTCTGCGCGCCAGCCGGGGAGCCATCGTCAATATCAGTTCGAAAACCGCATTAACCGGACAGGGCAATACCAGCGGTTATGCCTCGGCCAAAGGCGGCATTCTGGCGCTGACCCGCGAATGGGCGGCGGCGCTGCTCGGCGACGGTATCCGCGTGAATGCGGTGATCCCGGCAGAAGTGATGACGCCGCTGTACGAACGCTGGATCAAAAGCTTCGATCACCCTGAAGAAAAGCTGCAACAAATCACCTCGCATATTCCGCTGGGGCAGCGCATGACCACGCCGCAGGAAATCGCCAATACCGTGGTGTTTTTGCTTTCTTCCCGCGCCTCGCACACCACCGGCCAGTGGCTGACCGTGGACGGCGGCTATATGCATCTCGACCGGGCGCTGACATGACGCGCCGCTATTGTCAGGCGCTGGATCTGGCGGATGATCCGGCACTTATCGAAGAATATCAGCGTTATCACCGCGAAATCTGGCCGGAAATTACCGCACATCTGCGCCGTTATGGCATCGCAGACATGGAAATTTACCGGCTTGGCAATCGGCTGATGATGGTGATGGAAACCACGGAAGATTTTGACAGCGGGCTGTTCGAACGCCGCAGTCTGGAGGATCCCAAAGTCTGCGAATGGGAAGCCCTGATGTGGAAATATCAGCGCCCCACGCCGTGGACGCCCGCCGGTGAAAAATGGGTAGAAATGGAGAAGATTTTTTCTCTGGCCGGTCAGGCTCCCTCGCATACGGAAGGCGTTGAGTAAAACCCGGTCGGCACCCTCCCCTGCGGAAGGAACTGAGTAAAACTCGATCGGCTCCCTCCCCTGCGAAGGGGAGGGTTGGGGTGGGGTATTAATGGCAACTCCGGATCTGGCGTTGCCTGCTAAACCCCCTCCCAGCCTCCCCCTTCGCAGGGGGAGGAGCAAAGCGAAATCCGCTCAACCCTGTGAATGTGGGGGGAGCAAAGCGAAACCTGCCTCATCCCTGAGAATGGGAATGAGCAAAAGTAAAACTCCCTGCTATGAGGGAGTTAATCACGTTTTTCACGATATCTGACATAAAAAAATCAGCCACCTGAGCTGAACCCCTACATGCGTCACCAGATACTGAGGAATACAACATGCTCGCCGATAAAACTGCCGCGCCCGCGTATGCGCAGCGCAAAACGACGTCCGGTTTCCGACTGGCGTTCATACTGGTCACCACGCTGTTTTTCCTGTGGGGTTTATCCTACGGGCTGCTGGATGTCCTGAATAAGCATTTCCAGGACGTGTTGCACGTCAATAAAGCCCAGTCCGGCCTGTTACAGGCCGCCTATTTCGGGGCGTATTTCATCATCGCCCTGCCCGCCGGTTTCTTCATGGACAGGTTCGGTTATAAAGCCGGGATCCTCGTCGGATTATGCCTGTATGCGCTGGGCGCACTGTTGTTTGTCCCCGCCGCCTCCGCAGGCAGTTTTGGCATGTTCCTGTTTGCGCTGTTCGTGATTGCCCTGGGTCTGGGTTGTCTGGAAACCGCCGCTAACCCGTTTGCTACCGTATTGGGCGACCCTGCCGGAGCTGAACGACGCCTGAATCTTTCACAGTCATTCAACGGATTAGGTCAGTTTATCGGCCCGATCATCGGCGGCTCGCTGTTCTTCTCCGCCACGCAAGGCACCACGGCGGATGGCCTGTCCTCGGTCAAAACCACTTACGTCGCCATTGCGGTGTTAGTGCTGCTGATTGCTTTCCTGTTCGGGCGCACCAAATTGCCGGACATCCGCGAGCAAAGTACGTCGGAAGACCACGGCATCGCTAAAAGTTTGTGGCAGCACGGCCATTTCACCGGCGGCGTGATCGCACAATTTTTCTATGTGGCGGCACAGGTTGGCGTCGGCGCGTTCTTCATTAACTACACCACCGAACACTGGCACACGCTGTCGAATCAGAACGCCTCATACCTGTTGTCAGTCGGCATGATCAGCTTCATGGTCGGGCGTTTCTTCAGCACCTGGCTGATGGGCTTCGTCCGCCCTGCCACATTGCTGGTGATCTACGCCATCATCAATATTGTGCTGTGTGGCGTGGTGGTGGCGGGGATTGATAACGTCTCGGTGATTGCGCTGGTGGCGATTTTCTTCTTTATGTCGATCATGTTCCCGACCATTTTCGCCATGGGCGTCAAAAACATGGGCAAACAAACCAAACGCGCCAGCTCAGTGATGATCATGGCGATTGTCGGCGGCGCAGTGATGCCGTATCTGATGGGTGCGATTGCCGACCATTACAACACCGCCGTTTCCTACGCCCTGCCAATGGTGTGCTTCGCCGTGGTACTGATTTATGCCTTGAAACAACGAGCGAAAGCCGCTCTCTGAGGAGAGTGGTAATACAAACACTCTGACTGCCATACCTCACCAAATTCCCTCCTCAATGCCTTTCGGCGTTAAGGAGGGACTGCAACGCTGAAATCCACGCACTGAGCTTTAACATTTCTGTCATCCCGGAGTGGAAAATCCTGCTTATACTTCATCGCGTATGAAACTGGTTATTAACGTTGAAGGGTAAAATATGTCGATTCGTTCATTGCAGGCACTGTGTTTAACCAGTTTTTTTATTGCGGATGTTCGTGACGGGCTGGGGCCTTTTCTGGGGATATTTCTGACGCAACGTCACTGGCAGCCCGATGATATCGGATTGCTGATGACTGCCGGCGGTGTGGCAGGTTTGCTGGCGACGCTGCCTGCGGGTTTTATTACTGACGCATCGAAAAACAAGCGTCTGATTCTGTCGTTATTGTGCGTACTGATCACCGGCACGACACTCCTGCTGTGGCTCAGTCAGGCAAATGCCGTGGTGGCGTTTTCGCAGATCGTGAGCGGAATATGTGCTGCTTTTGTCGGTCCGCTGATAACCGGCATCACGCTGGGTCTGACCGGGCAAAAAGGCTTTAGCGCGCAGATGGGCAAAAATGAGGCGTTTAACCATGGCGGGAATTTTATCACCGCGCTGATTGCCGGAGGGATCGCCTGGTACTGGGGCATCGGTGGTATTTTCATCCTCATGACCTGCACCATGCTGTTAACGCTCATCGCGCTGACGGGCATTCGCAGCAGCGATATAGATGATAATGCGGCGCGTGGTCTGGAGTCCGGCGCATCTGCGCAAGTTCCCGACTTCTCGGTGCTGGCTAAAAATAAACCGCTTCTGATAACGGGTCTGACATTGCTGCTGTTTCATCTGGCGAATGCGGCGCTGTTGCCGATGCTCAGCATGAGAGTGGCTGCGGCACCCGGCGCAGTCAATCCCGGCCTGTATGCCGCTGCAACAGTAATTATTTCTCAGCTGGTGATGATCCCGGTGGCAATCTGGACCGCAGGGCGCATCGACAGAGTCGGCTACTGGCGGCTTATTATGTTGGCTTTGTTGGTCATGCCCGTCAGGGCTGCGCTGGCGGCGAGTTCTGCCGCGCCCTTAATGATGGTGCCGGTGCAAATACTTGATGGCGTCGCCGCTGGCGTACTGGGAGTGGTAGTGCCCAGCTTTATCGTGGTGCTGCTGCGCGGAAATGGTCACGTGAATGCGGGACAAAGCGTGGTGATGCTGATGCAAGGCGTCGGTGCGGCCATGAGCCCGGCCCTGACCGGTATGATTGCGGGTCATTACTCTTTTGCTACGGCGTTTAGCGTTTTGAGCGTGATCGCACTGACGGCGCTGCTGATCTGGTGGCGGTACGCCCCGTTACTTTCACCACCATCTTGTAGGGAGACCCGCTGAATCTTCCGTCGTGCCGGGCAAATAAAACGGGATCATAACCGGCGGGATCAGGTCAGATTCACACCAAACAGGCGGCTCAGAGCCACTCTGCCGCCGCCTGTCACGGTCACTTCACGATAGCCCGGCGTGCGTGTTATCCACTCTTTTTGCAGTAACAGCGTCATCAATGCCTGCCCTGCATCCCCGCCCAGATGAAAACGTCTTTCACTCCAGTCCAGACAAGGACAGCAAGCCTTACGACGAGGACGCGGATCAAGCACTGCGCCAATCCGTTGAAAATGCGCTTTTCCTTCGGATGTCAGCGCATTACCGTCAGGCTCAAGCCATCGCTCACGAAGCATAAAATCATAGATTTTTACCGCCAGTTCTCCTGCCAGATGGTCGTAACAGGTTCGTGCGTAACGCAGAACGACCGGCGTGCCGGGCGTAAAAGAACGGTGACTGCGCATAGAAACGCCCATCAGATTTTCCAGCAGTCCGGCGATATGATGTCCCGCCAGACTGTAATACCGGTGGCGTCCCTGCGTCAGGCAAATCACCAGCCCGTTGCTGAGCAGCCGGGTAAGATGTCCGCTGGTCGTGGAGGCAGCGATGCCCGCCACCGCACTGAGCTCTGTCGCTGTCCATGCACGCCCGTCCATCAGCGCGCACAAAATACTGACCCTCGACGGGTCAGAGATGGCGGAAGCGACCAGTGACATGGATTTTTCAAGAGAATCATCCGGCTCACTGTCGTATTCGGTATGAAGAAAATTCATGCAGAGTGTATTGCCCATTGTTGGGTGACTTCTGCCGCGCGGATATCGTCATCCGTCAGCAGAATAAGCCGGTTATCGTGATCGCTATACTGTACCAGAATGTTTATGCCAGCCTGGGCAAGAGTCTGGGCGATTTCGCCCAGTTCGCCCGGCTGTTTCTGGGGTAATTTCCTGATCAGCGGACGTGACAGGTTTCTCACGTTAAAACCTGCGTCAGTCAGCACCTGACGGGCTTTCTCGCCATCTTCTATCAGGAAATGCGCGTGCGTGGCTTCCGGCGTGGTAAATACTCCGCCGCCTTCCAGACCCACGCCGTTGAGACCGAGAACGCGTCCGAATGAAGCCAGCGAACCTGAAGTATTATCAAGAATAACGTGAATGTCATACATGCGGATGCGCTCCTTTACCAGACGGCTGGTGGGAAGATTTGTCGGAAGAATAGTCACGAAAGACACGGGCAACGCGAATTCTGTAGTATGAAAAAATCGACTGTTTGCCCTCTTTCTGGGCGGCCATATGCATCAGATTTTGTTTCCATCCGGCAACCGACTCTTCATCTTCCCACCACGACAAAGAAAGAATTTTCCCGGACGTGCTCAGGCTCTGGAACCGTTCAATAGAGATAAATCCCGGCGTGTCCGACAACAACGGCTTCAGCTCTGCCGCCAGCTCAAGGTAGCGCTCACGCGCTTCGGGTACTGCGTCTGCCTCAAAAAGTACTGCGATCATCTTTCTGCTCCCTCATGAATTTCACGCAGCTTATTACCGGCAATAAGGGGATGCTTCGGTCAGCACCGAAGTATGTCGGTGACGCGCAGGCAGGATCATGAACTTTGCTCATGTTCAGTGAATTTAAATCACTTTTTTTCACTCAATGACTCAGGCATAAAAGAGTCATCGCGATTCACCCTTAAAATATGAAGACTACTGAAATAATGTAGGTTTTTCAGCAGCCGGGACACCTGATAAAAATGAAAAAAGAAATTACATTCACTATTAAGAGCATTCGTTTCGACGAAGATTATAACCCCTCAGAAAATACGCGTATTACGACTAACTTTGCCAATCTGGCGAGGGGCGAAAAACGTCAGGAAAACCTGCGCAACACCTTAGTGATGATTAATAATCGCTTCAATTCTCTGGCGCACTGGGACAACCCAACCAGTGACCGCTACGCCGTTGAACTGGACATCATCACCGCTCAGTTGAATATCAGCAGTGAAGGAGAATCCGACGCCTTCCCGGTGATTGAAATATTAAAAACCAATATCGTCGATAAAAAAACCAACGAACGTTATGCAGGCATTCTGGGAAATAATTTCTCCTCGTATGTCCGTGATTATGATTTCAGTGTTGTACTGCCTGAGCATAATAAGGACAAAGCCGGATTCAGCCTGCCGGAGAATTTTGGCGTATTACACGGTGATATCTTTAAGCGTTTTATTACTTCAGATACCTACAAACAGTATTTTAATAAGACACCGGTTATCTGCCTGAGCGTCTCAAGTAAAAACACCTATTACCGTACCGGTAATCAACATCCTGTATTAGGCATCGAATATCAGCAGGATGAGCCTTCCCTGACGGATGAATATTTCGCCAAAATGGGACTGCGCGCGCGATACTTCATGCCTGAAAACAGCGTTGCGCCGCTGGCGTTCTACTTCAGTGGCGATTTGCTAAGTGATTACACCAATCTTGAGCTGATCAGCACCATCAGCACGATGGAGACTTTCCAGAAGATTTATCGCCCTGAGATCTACAACGCGAATTCACCGGCGGGTAAACAGTATCAGCCGAGTTTGAATTTCCAGGATTATTCATTAACCCGGATTGTTTATGACCGGGAAGAACGTAGCCAGCTGGCTGTTGAACAGGGCAAGTTTACTGAAGAGCAATTTATTAAACCTTACCAAACTGTTCTTAAACAATGGACTGCTGAACCCGTTCTCTGATTTACCAAAAAATATAAGGTCACCTGTGATGAAAAAATTATTACCGACATCGACTGCGGGCAGTTTACCGAAGCCCTCCTGGATTGCGCAGCCAGAGACACTCTGGTCGCCATGGAAACTGGAAGGTCAGGAATTAGTTGACGGCAAACTCGATGCGCTGCGTTTATGTCTGGAAGATCAACAACAGGCCGGTATTGATATCGTCAGCGATGGCGAGCAAACGCGTCAGCATTTTGTCACCACGTTTATCGAGCATCTTGAGGGCGTGGATTTCGAGAAGCGTGAAATCGTTAAGATCCGCAACCGCTATGAAGCGAGTGTGCCGACTGTTGTCGGCCCGGTGAGTCGTAAGAAGTCTGTGTTTGTCGAAGATGCGAAGTTTTTACGCAAGCAAACCTCGCAGCCGATCAAATGGGCCCTGCCGGGACCTATGACCATGATCGACACGCTCTATGACAATCACTATAAAAGCCGCGAAAAACTCGCCTGGGAATTCGCTAAAATTCTCAATGAAGAAGCTAAAGAGTTAGAGGCGGCGGGCGTCGATATCATCCAGTTCGATGAACCAGCCTTTAACGTGTTCTTCGATGAAGTCAATGACTGGGGTATCGCCACGTTAGAAAGAGCTATCGAAGGGCTGAAGTGCGAAACGGCTGTCCACATCTGCTACGGCTACGGCATCAAAGCCAACACCGACTGGAAGAAAACGCTGGGCACAGAGTGGAGACAGTACGAAGAGATCTTCCCGAAACTGCAAAAATCTAATATCGATATAATCTCGCTGGAATGCCATCACTCGCATGTTCCGATGGAACTGATGGAGCTGATCCGCGGTAAAAAAGTGATGGTTGGTGCCATTGACGTGGCCACCAATACTATCGAAACCCCGGAAGAAGTTGCCGCGACGCTGCGTAAAGCGCTGCAGTTTGTCGATGCCGACAAGCTTTATCCGTGCACTAACTGCGGCATGATCCCGTTACCGCGCGGCGTTGCGCGTGGCAAGCTGGATGCGTTAAGCGCCGGTGCAGAAATCGTGCGTAAGGAATTGCTGGCGAAATAACGTCGCCGGATGGAAGAAAAAGTCCAGGCTGGCGATCGGTTCGATCGCTAGCTGCCCCGCCCCGATATTATTATTTACATCCCAATCCCTGATTTCCCCCCTGCGCTTTACATTGCATTCCGTTCATTTTCATCTCTGTAACACCGCTGAATATCACCTCCCGCCGTTTATATTTCGTTGAACATTCAAACCTATAATCATCACAACAGTGTGTAAAACACCTTAAGTAAATTTTATAATTTCGGAAATATAATGAACGTTAAAATGGCCGTCAGACTTTCAGCCGCTGCCCTGATTTATTTGATGCCTTTTTATTGCCTGGCATCTTTGGTTTTGGATGAAACTCGTGTGATATACCCGGAAGCCGATCCGCAGGAATCGGTGAAAGTCGATAACCCCACTTCCCTCAATTTTCTGGCACAGGCGTGGATTGAAGATGAGCACGGACGTGAGGAACAACATTTTACGGTCTATCCGCCCTTATCAAGGATTAACGCCAACAGTACCAGCTCGGTGCGCATTGAGAAGATAGACAGCGAGAAACTTCCGGCGGATCGTGAAACACTGATGTGGCTGAATATCAAGGAAATTCCCCAGCGACAGAAGGCTGATGGTCCGCAACTGGTGGTGGCTTTCAAAAGCCGCATCAAGATTTTATACCGCCCGAAAAGCATTGATCCCGAACTGCATGAAAGCTTTACCAAAATGACCTGGCAGACGTTACCCGGAAAACTGATTGTCTCTAACCCGACGCCTTACCATATTACTTTCGATAAAGTCTGGGATGGTGCGATGAATAATCCGGCCAATGAATTGCCCGCAAATATGGTAGCTCCTTTCTCCTCATTGACTATTCCCGTGCCTGCCGGGAAAACAGTTCATACCGTTTATTACGACATTATCAATGACTTTGGCGGGCTGTCAGAAATTCAACACATCTCTTTATAACAGGCGTTACTCTCGTAAGTAATAACTATTATCAGAGTGAATACTTCCCATCGGGAAGTGGATATTTATGTTCTCAGTAAATAACAAAGGCAAGGAAAAAATGTTTACCCGAAATAAAATGGCATGTGCTCTGGCATTCTCGTTATTACCTTTTATCAACACGGCAATGGCGGATGATACAGCCGCTAACTCGGTTGAAATCCAGTTCAATGGTCAGGTCAAAGCCCCGACCTGCACTATTAACGACAACACGTCTCACTCTGTGGTGTTACCGGAAATCAATTTGCAAAAGGTTGAGGCACTCACCACCGGTCAGGCAACAGCCGATCAGCAAAAGCGCTTCCAGATTAATGTCAGTTGCGCCACTAAAGCCACCGAGAACGACATTCAACTGACCATCGAAGGTAACAGCGCCAGCGCGACGCCTGAGGTGCTTTCCAACAGCAGCAATGATGCGGAAAGTGCGCACGGTGTCGGTTTCGAGTTGTTCAGTGAACAGGATCAGAACACGCCATTGCAGGTGAACAGCGTGGTTCCGGCCAGTGATTACATTGACCGCCTCAATCAGGGCGATGACAACATCAATTTTATCGTGGAATACGCGAAACAGGACGCCACTGTCACGGCCGGAAATGTCACTTCCAGCGCGACGTTTGCGTTCACTTATAAATAGTCTTCAGGGATATAAAACCTATTAACGGAAATAGCGTCTGGCGCACCTCACTACTTCACCGTCAGACGCTACCGGGCCGCAAGGCCCGGATCCCGCCATCGTTATGAAAATCGTCCCGTGTTGTCTCATCCTTTTTCCGATATCCGCAGCCCATTGTTCGCGGGCTTACGGTGACGACTTTGATCTGTCACTGATGGAGAAAATGGACAACTTACGCGGCGTTGACACGTCAGTACTGCTCAAAGGCAGCCAGATGCTGGCCGGTGATTATCCGGTTGCCTTGCTGATCAATAGCGAAGAATTTGGACAGATTACGCAACCTTTTCGTTTAACGCAGGGTTCTGTCCAGCCGGTATTTACCGCCGTGCAGCTAAAAGCACGCGGAATTGCCACCGACCATGCCCCTGCGGGGCTGCATCCGCTGGCCGCATTTGTTGATAACGCCAGTGTCACTTACGACGCAGGCAGTGAGAAACTTTCCCTGACGGTGCCCCAGGCCAGGCTGACGCCACCTTCCGGCGATATCGCCCCGCAGCAGGAGTGGAACGCCGGGCTCAATGCCGCCCGGATCAATTACAACCTCAATCTGCAACGCGACACGGGCGGTCAGAGTCAGAATACCCACAGCGTCAGTTCAACCTTTAATAATGGCCTCAATCTGGGCAACTGGCGCCTGCGCAACGACGGTTATTTCCGCTATCAGCGTGGTCAGAGCGGCCATTATCAGAGCAGTTCCAGTTATCTCACCCGCGATATCGCCGCGCTGAAAAGCACCTTTCGCGGCGGGGATTTTTTTACCAACGGCAAGATTTTTTCATCGGTTTCCCTGCGCGGTATAACCCTGTATTCCAGCGAAGACATGCGTCCCGATAACCAGCGTTTTTTCATGCCTGCGATCAGCGGCACTGCCCGCACTAATGCCACGGTAGTGATCCGCCAGAACGGCTTTGTTATCGATCAGCGTCGCGTCACGCCCGGCCCGTTTGCTATCCGTGATGTGCACAGCGCCAGCAGCTCCGGCGATCTGGAAATCAGCGTGAATGAAACCGACGGCAGCGTTCAGCATTTTACGCAGGCTTTTAATGCTATCGCCGCCCTTCTGCCGCCTGGAGTGTTCAGTTACGAGCTCTCCGCCGGGCGCTATCGCAGCAGCGGCGCGGGTTCGCTGACGCCCTCGCTCTATCAGGCCAGCGCATTTTATGGCCTGAATAACACCTTCACTTTGCTGGCCGGGCAGCAAATGGCCAGCCGTGACGCGTTCCGCTATCAGAACAGCGGCGGCGGATTAGGTGCCAATCTGCCGTTGCTCGGCGGGATGTCGGTATTGCTTAAGCGCAGCGAAACAAGTGCCACCACGACGAACGATGCAGCGCGACAGGGAAAGCAACTGGAAACGCTGTTAGTGCGCACGCTTAATCAGACGCAAAGCACACTGAGCCTGAGCTGGAAACACAAGTACAGCGCAGATTATCAGGAAGTCAGCGACGCAATCGGCACTGCGCAGCGCAGCGCGGGCAGCCTGGCGTATCACGATCAATACAACGTGCAGCTCGACCAGAGTGTTAAGTCGCTGACCCTGCTGCTGCGTTATACGCAAGACCGTACATGGAACGGTAAAAAGCAGCACAGCTCACGCATCGGTCTCACCATGAGTCGCTGGCAATCTCAGTTTCAGATTTACTACACGCATCAGCGCGATCTTCGCGGCAGCATCGATAACAGCCTGACGTTAAATGTCCAGATCCCGCTCGGCGAATCGCAAAACCATCGCGCTGGCTTTAACTCCCTGACCGGCTCACACGGCAGCAGCCAGCAAACAGCGTCCCTGAACGGCTCGTTTCTTGACGATAATCAGTTAAGTTACGACGCCAGTATCTCCACCCAGGGAGCGGACAATTCCTCAAACTTATCCGGTGCTTACAGTGGTTCAGCCGGACTGGTGAGCGCCGGGTTGTCTCAGGGCACAGGGTATCAGCAAACCCTGATCGGCCTTCAGGGCGGCGTACTGGTTCATCATCACGGCATCACGCTCAGCCAGCCGCTGGGCGATACCGTGGTGCTGGTGCATACGCCGCATACCCGCGATTTGAAAATTGAGAACAATCAGAATGTGTATACCGATCGCTGGGGTAATGCCGTCGTGCCTTACGCGGTGCCATACCGGGTGAACGATGTCGGGCTCGATCCCAGTTCGTTGAATAAACAGATTGATGTGCCTTCTGCTGTGGAAAGAGTCGTACCCACGCAGGGCGCCATCGTCGAAGCGGACTTTAATGCACGCCGTCATGACCGGCGCTTCGCCAGAATATCCGACAGCCACCGTCATCCGCTGCCTTTTGGCGTTAGCGTTCAGGATGCCAGTCAGTCCCCCATGGGCACCGGCGGCGCGGCCGGCGTGCTGCTGGCCGATTTCACTCACCGCCGCTGGCCGCTGACGGTCAGCCGTAACGGCCATGTGCTGTGCCACATTGCGCAACCCTCCGCTTCCTCCGTGCCCTCTGACACATCAACATTATGGAAATTATCATGCCTGTAACCCATCGTACTGCCCTGCTGCTCTCTCTTTGTGCTGCACTGTCGGGGATTTCGCCGGTCTATGCCGGATCCGGCGGCCTGATGTTATTCAAAGGCGGCACCCTGGCGGTGAAACAAATGCAGACCAACGGCAGCATGCTGGCAACACTGCCCGCCAGCACATTCAGCGGTACAAATCTTTCCGGGGAAAACCTTCAGGTTGCGATCACGCAGGCCTCATGGGATGAAAATCGGGGGATTTATCAGAGCGGCATTCCCGGCATTGGTTTTAGTTTTTGCACGGAAGATGGCGGAGAGTGCCTGCTGAATGGCAAGTCTTTTTCAGGCGACATATTGAGTCAGCGGATGCGTAATTTCGCCGTCAGGCTGTACAAAACAGGTGACATCACGGCGGGTGATTACACCTTGCCCGCGCTGCTGACGCTCAGTCATCAGGGCACCCCGCTGGTGACGGTCGGGCTAAGTGCGCTGCGCGTCAATGTCAGCCAGTGCAGCGTCACCCGAGACAATCTGCGGGTCAGATTCCCGGATGCCACACTCGGAAACCGCACCCTGCTGTCGGCGGTGAGTTTCCATCTGCCGGTCGTCTGCAAAAATGCAGCAGATTATGACAACATCGCCATCCATTTCAGTTTCAGCGGCGCACGTCATGACGCACAGCACATTGAAACCGGTTTGCCGGGCATCGCCCTGAGTTTGAAAAATGAGGCGGGAAGGTATGTTGATTTCAGTGCCGCCGCCAGCGATCCGCATGCCCTGTTTCATGAAACAAGTTACGTGGCCGAACTGACCCGCAATGCCCGCGAAAAGGCGCAGGCCGGGGAATTCAATGTCAGTATTACAGCAGAAGTGGAGATGCGCTGAGCATAGTCTCTCCGGCGGCCTTAACATCGGCATGCAACGCACCGACCACTTCAGCATCCAGCCCGCCGCATTCTGCGGTTTGCTGCATGATGCTGAAGCATTTTTCCGGAGAGCAGGCTGTTTTGTATGAGCGGGCTTCGCGCAGTGCGGCGTAGCAATCGGCGACTGAAATAATGCGTGGACCGAGATCGAGCTGAACACCGCGCAGGTGGAAGGGGTAGCCCTTTCCGTCCGGTCGCTCATGATGAAAACTCGCCATGCGGGCAATGTCATGCATACCGGAAATGCGCGAAAGAATTTTCCAGGTGAACTGCGGGTGAATGTGGATCTGACGGCGTTCGGAATCTGTCAGCGCCGATGTTTTGGTGAGCAACACGGCGGGAACGACCAGTTTGCCCAGGTCATGCAGTAAACCCGCGACGCGGATGCGCAGCACGCCTTTTTTGGAAAACCCGTACATTTGCGCAAGCCGGCCAGCAATGTCCGCTACCACTACGGAATGTTGTGCGGCTGAACGACAATGCTGATCAATGACCGCTGCCAGCAGGGAAGACAAGGCGGTGAGTTCGTCATGAGTCAGCACGGTTCCCGCAAACGGTGAAAAGGACGCGGCAGTATTGATCAACGTGGCGGAGGCAAGCTCTGCCCAGAATTCTTTTTCCAGACCCAGCTCACGTAAAGCGAGAATGTCGTCGAGCTGATAACGGGAACCGATGGAATCGCACAATGTTTCAATCGCGTGTGACGGGTAGTGGCCGCGGGGGTATTCATGAAGCGCCAGTAAATCCAGATTATCGGCCAGATCCAGCAGGCGACTTTCCGGATGCCGCTGCCCTCTTGCGGCGATGAGGCCTGCGCTGCCAGCCAGCAAAGGAATGTTTGCGATTCGCCTGACACAATCTTGCGGGGTATGCGCGCCGTGGCTGATATCTCGCAAAAGTGCAGCAATGAAAAGGCGCTTTTTCACCAGCGGACTGAACCGCCGCTGACGGGCAATATTCATCACGATATAGGCACGCCGCACGCCGCGGTGTCCGTTTTCAGGACTTAACAAATCCAGCGCAGATGAAAATCCAATAAGAAAGTCTGTAAAGGTAATATCCACGTCACCACTCCGCTCAGTTAACGATGCGAGCAGGAAAACGCATTTCGACGTGACAGACAATTTAATTACAAAAAGTGTGTATATATAGATTTTTATTCCTGCATGAGACAAATAAGCAACATAATAATGTGCTTTTTGCAGCACAAAGCTGAGAGTTTTGCATATCCCCGGTTCAGGTCCGGCAGGCAAAAATTAGCTTGTATACTATTAATCTGAAACACTTTTTAATTCCGACAAGGTTTTAAGTAGTTTTACTCATTTCAATCAGGGCAAGATGAAATATCTTATTGATAAAACAATAGAATTTAATTCAGACGATGGCACACTGTATTATCCGTCCAGTCAGGATGTCATTAAACTGACTCTTCCGGCGGCACGTCTGCTGGAAGAGTTTCTTTCATCAGAAGGACGGGATCTGACGCGGGAATATCTGCTCGAAACCGTCTGGGACAATCACGGTCTGCAGGCTTCGGGCAATAATCTAAATCAGTACGTGAGTATTGTCCGCCGCAATCTGGCGATATTTGATTGCCACGAACTGATCGTTACCCTGCCGAAAGTCGGTTTTAAACTCAACCCGGCAGTCAGTGTGCGACGCCTTGAAACGGTGCCGCCTGTGGAACCGGCCTCTGTTACTCCGCTTGCGGTACTGCCGCCAATACCTGCTGCTTTATCTGCAACTGTCAAACCTGCCCGGCGCGTCCTTTTGATCCTGCTCTGCCTGCTGGTTCTGGCTGGCGTGTCAATGAGTGCATGGAAAAACGGAGATGCCACCAACGGCATCACTGAAATAAAACAACCTGACACTGGTTGCGATATTATTTTCCTGAAAGATATTTCGGATGATGAGAAACCTGCGGTGCTTGAGCGGGTCAGCCACACGCTGAAAGTCAATAATCTGACGTGCAATAAAGGCAATGTCATCATCTATAACAGCGAGTTACCTTATTCGTATCAAAACAATGCCAGAACGCTGCTGTCTTTATGCACCCTTGGCAATAATAAAGAAATTATTTCGTGTGATAACTTCTATCACTATAAGTGGGTCGGCCAATGATCATGATTAAGAAGAAGTGGTTCTATACATCCGTTATCGCGGTTTGTATTATCGCGGGGGGCATGTTGTATTTATGGCCATCTAAAGATATTCCGACTTTAAAATGTAAAGCTTTCGGCAAAGTGAATATGGATATTGAGCAGGGACAACTGGTTTTTTCCGTTGTGGAAAGCCTGCAATTTTACGATAAGAACAAGGGCATTATTCAGTACGAGGGAGATGTGAAATCGGCTAAAGGCAGTACATATCTTGAACGTACTGTTTATCTCAGCCATGGCGTTAAAGTCGATAATAAGACCTATCATTTCACCATTGATAAAGTCACACCGTCACCTTTAGACACCACACCAGATGCTGATTTCGACCAGATGTGGCTGGAAAATACCGGTGATAACGCCTCTCTGAACATCGGCGTCAGGCGGATCCGTGACCAGGCATACGTGGTCAGCAGCACGTATTCGCCGCAATTCGTCTGTGTCGCGTATTGAAGCCAGCCTCATGTCCCTGGTTAATTATCTAATTAATTAAAATATTAAAGGATAAAAACCTATTTATCACATCATCTGACATATAAATTGATGCTGGCTGTGCCTGAGTGTGTGATAGCTCCTCACGGACGGAACATCCGTCTGACGGCAGAACGGCAAAGACCGCTCGGAGCCGAACACTTAATCAACAGGTAAACAAATGCGTAAGAACACAATCAAACTGACTGTCGCTGGCAGTGTAATGGCCGTATTTTTGGCTTTCTCAGGCCAGACTCAGGCTGTTGAACTCGGTGCAAAAGCGGGCACAGATTTCACTGAACTAAACGCCGGCATGGGTCGTCAGACATCGGGCCTGTATATCGACGGTAACTGGGCGAAGAACACCAAAAATGGTCGTCAGATCGGCGGTGCGGCCACAGGCTTTAATATTCCTGTTGGCCCGGCAATGATTAATCTGGGTGCAAAAGCCCTTTACATGCAGGGTTCAACGTCTGATAACGAAGGTGTTGCATTTCCCGTCGGCGGCGCTATTACCGTCCCCTTCACCGATAGCCTGGCATTTTATGCCGAGGGTTACAGTGCACCAGATGCATTAAGCAATCGTGTGAAATCTTATACCGAAGCGGATGCCGGATTCAGCTGGGTACCGTTTGCACCTGTGAAAGTCAAAGCTGGCTACCGTTATATCGGCCTTGACGGAACAGCAGGGAATCCTAATGAGCGCATCATTGATGGCACATATTTAGGCGCTGAGATGGATTTCTGATTTAACATTTAATTTCCTGCGAAGAGTGCATATTCCATTTTTAGGGAAGGTGCTCTCTTCTCTATTTTTCAGGGTGTAAGAATGAAAGCCTCATTACGTCTGGTAATCTCCGCCATATTATTATTTTCACTGACCGGATGTGTGATGGCGGGTCCTCACGGCCACCACCACGATCCTCATCATGATCATGCGCATCATCATCAGCCGATGCCGTCAAAAAACGGCCATCATCACGGCCGTTGATACCGTTGATACTAAGCGGGCTACTGCTTCACCAGCGCCGGTTGTTCACGATAATCCGCCGGGAAATGCTGTTTCAAATCTTTTATTTTCGGCAGATCGTTCACCACAATGTACGGATAGTCCGGGTTATCGTTTAAGAAGTTTTGGTGATAAGCCTCAGCCGGATAAAAGTGTGCATTGTTTTCCACTTTCGTCACCAGCGGTTCGCTGTAACTGTGGCTGGCATCGAGCTGGGCAATGTACGCTTTTGCCACTTCCGCCTGCGCCTGATTAAGCGGGAAAACCGCCGAGCGATACTGACTGCCGGTATCCGGTCCCTGACGGTTTAACTCCGTCGGGTTATGCCCTACCGAGAAGAAAATGTGCAGCAATTCGCCGTAAGTCACCTGAGTCGGGTCAAACGTCACTTTCACAGATTCTGCATGGCCGGTATCGCCGGTACTCACCTGTTCATAACTCGCCGTTTGTGCCTCGCCTCCGGCATACCCCGACACCGCGCTGGTCACGCCTTTCACATGCTGAAACACGCCCTGAATCCCCCAGAAACAGCCACCGGCAAACAGCGCCGTTTCGCTGTGCGACGTTCGCGCAGGCTCATCTTTTGCCGGTGCCGGGATCACCACCGCCGGTTCTGCGCCACCGCCCCACGACCAGGCGTTATTTTGAAAGGCAAAGGCTGAAGCCAGCACCAGTCCGGCGATCAGGCTGTAATTTCGCAAGCTGCGCACTTTTTTAGATGCATTTTTCATTGTGAATGTCCTGACTGATTAAGCTTTGGGGGTGAACGTCATCGCCAGCCCGTTCATGCAATAACGCAGGCCGGTTGGCTGCGGACCGTCATCAAATACGTGTCCCAGATGCCCGCCGCAGCGGCGGCAATGCACCTCATCGCGCACCATGCCAAACGAGGTATCCCGGCTGGTCAGCGCGGCATTGGGTAACGGCTTCCAGAAACTCGGCCAGCCGGTATGGCTGTCGAATTTTGTGGCCGATGAAAAGAGAGGAAGATTGCAACCCGCACAGGCAAACTCGCCCAGCCGATGTTCGTTGTTCAGCGGGCTGGAATAAGGCCGTTCGGTGCCCGCCTCGCGCAAAATGTGGTACTGGTCATCGTTCAGCTTCTGATGCCATTGCTCATCGGTCAGGGTAAATTCAAACTTTTCGGCTTTCGCCTGGGCATCCGCTTTACGCGGGAAAAACGTCGGGAGCAGCCCCATCAGAGCGACCGCAGAAACCGCACTGCTGCCCAGCAGGAAATTGCGTCTGTTAATCATTTTTTGCCACCGTGCCGGTTGTTGTCGATGGCATCAGACTACAAGGGGAGGGGTTACGGAATCCTCGCGGAGAGTTAACAGTTTTGTGATAAATGGGGGGATGGCAGTTGCACTGCGGGGCTCGGGTAAAGGCTGGGATTAGGTAGTTTCGGTTTCTCACGTGCGGTGACTGCTCAGCAATTGCCGCCGAAACCGACCAAAGAGGGCTATGACGAGCCCTCTTTGGAATCTCCACGTCTTAAACTGCGCGCTATCGCTCGCTGGCTATGTTTCAGTCGCCGCAGCGACAGGCTGGAAATCTTGCCGCGTTGCGGTGCCTTCACTCGGTCCTGAAGCCTCTGGTCTTCAGGCCGCTCCGTTCAGCAAGCTTTCTGAATCGCCCGCAGCATTTTAAAAGATAAAAAAGTGAGGTTGTGAAGTATAAACCTGAGGCCGGTTCCAAAATCACGCCGGAGGAGAGGTGTAAAACCGCGCGGTAGTTTGCGCGGGTTGTAACCCGAACGGAGGGCACCGCGCAGCGGCGGGATTTTGCGGCTATCACTTCCCTCTCTTGGGCGGTTTCGGCGCAGCGCGTTAAGCAGTCACCGCACGTGAGAAACCGAAACTGTCACCTTACTATTTTTATAAAATCGCCTTAGCACTGGCATCCGCGCCACCGCGGATAAAGAAAAAATCAAGGCACAGCTTCTCGGTAAAAACTAATTTTCAGTTTTTAAAATATTTACTCGAAAGCCTATTAAGGGCCAGCATTCTTTCTGTCACCAATAATAAACTTCTGAAAATTCCATTTTTACAACTCAATTAATCGAATGCCAGAACACTGAGGCATAACGTTACGCCTCACTTTTGAAAATGGAATTCATGAAAATGGCTATACCAGCTTACTTATGGCTTAAAGACGACGGCGGCGCACTGATTAAAGGCGGTGTGGATGTTATCGGGCGGGAATACAGCATTGAGGTTAAGGGCTTTCATCACAACCTGATGACGCCAACCGATGACCGTACAGGGAAAATTACGGGTACACGTATTCATTCCCCTATGATGCTGATAAAAGATTTTGACTGTTCCAGCCCGTACATCTACAAAGCAGTGGCAACGGGTCAATGCCTTGCTTCGGCTGAAATCAAATGGTATCGGATCAATGATGCAGGCCAGGAAGTTGAGTATTTCAACATGCTGTTAGAAGGTGTGCGGATTGTCTCTATTTCCCCAGTAATGGGTCATTCAACCGATCCTAATGAAAACCATATGGAAACAGTAGAACTGCGCTACGAGAAGATTACGTGGAAGCATAACGATGGCAATATCATCTATGCTGATTCATGGGATGACCGCCAGACTGCATAAGAAAAGGGGCTGAGGCCCCTTAGTCATATAGCCAGCGACCTGCTTTTGCTGATTCGATAATCATGCCCAGCGTCAGCGTTTTAAATTGATGGTCTTGCCATTCCTTTTTGAGCTTAAACTGCCACCAATAAAACTCCGGCATGAAATAGTCATCTATGTTGAAATTGCTATGCTCAATGCCATATCGCGTGAACAAATCAAACAACATTTCTTCCAGCTCTTCCTGAAAGAAATTGAAGTGCTCCTCAAATGTCCAATCCTTTTGTGCCGGCTTATCACGTTGGCCATATGTATTGGTGACGTAATCTAAGAGCTCTTGCTCATCCGGTTTTAGCATTAGAAATATGCCCATGCTATACGATGCTCGGGCCTTGATATCAGGTTGTATTTTTCCCTGGTATCTTTCGCGACTAGGCTTACGATAATTATCGCCTGCGCGTAGCCAATAAAAGGCACCGCTCTACCCACTACTGCCCCTATTTTGCTTGTAACGCGAGTACGCCCCTTCACAATAGTTGAAAATTGGATCCCATATGGAAAGTGTGCGTTTTTAAATATTCTGCGAGCTAATTTTGACGCAATACTCGTGCGAGAAACCTTTGATCCCAGCACAACTCGTTTCTTAAGTATTGGTTGCCCGGCAAGAATCGTCGCCGCTGTTTCTACTGAAACACCAAGGTGGTCCGCCAAACTCTCAGCGAATATTAACCAAAATAGTTCTTCTTTAGATACGTTAGCATTCCCATGGTAGAAGTAAGTCCCGCCCAACTCTTCAGTAGTATCCATTCCCAATATCCTTTTGATTAGTAGGGCTTAAGAGTACTGCCGCTTTCATAAACAGGCAATATACCTTTTCCCCGGATAGCATCATTGCTCCGCTCGTCACTTTAAACACTATGTCTATACTTAAAACCTCAAGACGGAGGGGATTTTATGTGTGGACGCTTCACCCAATACGAACCCCGCTCGCATTACATCGAAGTTCTGGCGCCAGATAAAGAATTCGCCAGCGGCATTGATGACATCCCGATTGACCGCTATAACGTCGCGCCCGATACACGGGTTCTTCTGCTCAATCAGCGTGACGACAAAATCTATCTGGACCCCGTTAGCTGGGGATATCAACCTGGTTGGGCGAAGGAGTCAAAGCGGCCACCGATGATCAACGCCAGGGTAGAAACCGTGGCAACAAGCCGTATGTTTAAACCGCTGTTCGAGCATGGACGTGCATTAGTGATGGCTGATGGCTGGTACGAATGGAAGAAAGACCGATCTGACTCGAAGATCAAACAGCCGTACTTCATCTACCACAAATCACATGTCCCGCTATTCTTGGCGGCCATAAGCCGGTATCACCCTGGCGCAGCCGGAACGCCGGAGGATGATGGCTTTGTAATCGTGACCGCTGCTAGTGATCATGGGCTGCTGGATATCCATGACCGTCGCCCGCTCGTTCTTGACCCCGTAAAGGCGCTGGAATGGCTGAATGGTGACACCCTATGGTTCGCCATATCCCCCAGACCGTAGCTGATTTTTTCTTTTACGGATAACTTCGCCGTCATTTTTCGTCCTGCCTTTTGTAGGGTTAAACACAAAAAAGTCAGTCCGTCCGTGGCCCGAGGACTTGTTATAGAATGGTTAAAAGGCAGTCACAATTGCGAGATGTTATAAATTTCTTATGTTTTTTGATTAATGTGATACCGGTAACATGGATATGATCAAAAAAAAATGAGGCAGTCCGAAGACCACCTCATTTCTGTTTACTGTACCGACCGGTTAAGGGTCGATAATCACATCACTGCCCGTCAGGCGTGAGTGACAGGTTTCTGTTCTGAACTGGCCTGTGCGTTTTCCAGCATTCTGCGTACCGGAATAATCAGCACGAACAATACTGCGGCACAGATAAGCAACGCGATGGAACAACGCGCAAAGAGATCAGGCAGCATATCCAGCTGATCGGCTTTCACGTGACCACCAATAAGGCCCGCCGCCAGGTTACCCAGCGCACTGGCACAGAACCACAGCCCCATCATCTGACCGCGCATTCTCTCCGGTGCCAGCAATGTCATGGTCGCAAGCCCTATCGGGCTCAGGCAGAGTTCGCCGAGCGTCAACATCAGAATACTGCCCACCAGCCAGAATGGTGAAACACCTGCGCCGCCGCTGTTCAGCACGTTCTGCGCCGCCAGCATCATCAGGCCAAAGCCTGCCGCTGCGCACAAAATACCGATGATGAACTTGGTGATGCTGCTCGGACGGATGTTTTTACGCGCCATCATTGGCCACGCCCAGCTAAATACCGGTGCCAGCAGGATGATAAACAATGCATTGACAGACTGGAACCAGACCGCCGGGATTTCGAAATCGCCGATCATGCGGTTGGTGTAGTCATTTGCAAACAGGTTGAAAGAGGTCGGTTTTTGCTCGAACGCAGACCAGAAGAACGCAGCGGAAACCAGCAGGATAAAGCAGACCAGCAGTCTGGCGCGCTCTTTGCGGTTAAGTCCGGCGAACAGGAACAGGTAGATAAAGTACAGGGCGACGGATGCCGCAATCACATACACCAGCACGCTGGCGACAGCTACCGGATTGATGACAATCACGCCCTGCGCAATCAGCGTTACAACGACAGCCACACCGACGGCCAGCGCCAGCAACCAGGCACCGACGCCGTTTTTCTTCGCGACAGGATTGTTCCAGGTGGAATCCAGACCGACTTCGCTGTCATAGCGTTTCATTGCCGGTACGGCATAAACGCGGAAGATAATCAGCGCCACCAGCATACCGATACCACCGATACCAAAGCCCCAGTGCCAGCCATGCGATTTTATCAGCCAGCCGGAAATCAGCGGTGCGATAAACGACCCCATGTTGATGCCCATATAGAACAGCGAGAAACCGCCGTCACGGCGTGCGTCGCCCTTCTTATACAGCGTGCCGACCATGACCGAGATACAGGTCTTGAACAGGCCGGAACCCAGCACGATAAACATCAGGCCGATGAAGAACAGGTTGTCGCCCATAAAAGCCGACAAGGCAATCGACAGGTGACCCAGCGCAATCAGGATTGAGCCGTACCAGACTGCACGTTGTTGCCCAAGCCAGTTATCTGCCAGCCATCCGCCCGGCAACGCCGCCAGATACATACAGCCCGCAAAGATACCGACGATGGCCGATGCATTTTCACGCGCCAGTCCCATGCCGCCGTCATACACCGTCGCTGCCATAAACAGGATCAGTAAAGGACGGATACCGTAAAACGAGAACCGCTCCCACATTTCTGTGAAGAACAGAGAACCCAGCGGATAAGGATGACCGAAGAACGTCCGGCTCTCGTTTTTGTGAACAGAGGAATGCATAAACTCTCCAAAAGGTGTGTCGTAGTGTTTGTAAAATCTCAATGCCTGGCGGTTATCATTTCGCCGCTCTTTAACATTCAGAAATTATTATTTGCCATTCGAAACTAGTTTTGTCTGGCGAGAACTGCAGAACTTTTAGAGGAAAAGTCGACAACTGTCTACCTTTACAGAGTTTATGTTGGCAAAAATGTGGGACTATTCAGGAGAAAAAAGAAGGGAGTTTTCAGGGAAATCGATTTTTAACTGCTTGATTTCAGGAATTTTCTTAGAGATCCCCGAAACTGTTTTTACGCGAAAAGTTTATGTTCAGATGAATTTCCGTAAAAACGGCTTCTGAAGTTTCTCCTCCCTGTTTTCAGAGGGAGGAGAAAGTCACCTTACTCCGCCAGAAGTGGCGGGATCGACGGCACCATCGGCGCATTGTCGATATCTGCCTGCGTCATCTTAAACGCCTCGGGATAATGTTCGCGGCTGGTGCGACGCAGAGGTTCAGTAGAACGCCAGGTGTATAAACAACGCTGGCACTGATGCACGGTCCAGACACCTTTCACCGGAGACACGGCCATCAGTTCGATATGCTCATCGGCACAACGTGGACAAATCATAATCACTCCTTACTATCTTTAATGAATGTTCAGGCTTTGCGCCCGTCCAGCATGGAATTGAGTTTGGCGACCCAGTCTTTGGTTTCCGGTAAATCGCGTACCGGCTGGCTGTAATGACCGCGGTTATCCGGCGCGACCGGCGTGGTGGCATCAATAATCAGTTTGTCAGTGATCCCCGCCGGCGATGACCCCGGATCCAGTTCCAGCACGGACATATTCGGCAGCTGAACCAGGTCGCCCGCCGGATTCACCTTGGCGGAAAGCGCCCACATCACCTGCGGCAGGTTAAACGGATCCACATCCTCATCGACCATAATCACCATTTTCACGTACCCCAGACCGTGCGGCGTGGTCATTGCGCGCAGCCCCACGGCACGGGCAAAACCGCCGTAACGTTTTTTAGTGGAGATAATCGCCAGCAGACCGTGGGTGTACATAGCGTTAACCGCCTGCACTTCCGGGAATTCGGCTTTGAGTTGCTGATACAGCGGCACGCAGGTGGCTGGCCCCATCAGATAATCGATTTCGGTCCATGGCATGCCGAGATAGAGGGACTCAAAAATGGGATTGTCGCGGTAAGAGACTTTATCGATACGCACCACGGTCATATTGCGGCCACCGGAATAGTGCCCGGTGAATTCGCCGAACGGCCCTTCGATTTCGCGTTTACGCCCTTCGATCACCCCTTCGAGGATCACTTCTGAACCCCATGGCACGTCAAAACCAGTCAGCGGTGCCGTCGCGATCGGATACGGCGCCTGACGCAATGCGCCCGCCATTTCATATTCCGACTGGTCATATTTCAGCGGTGTTGCGCCCATCAGCGTAATGATCGGGTCATTACCCAATGTGATGACTATCGGTAAATCTTCGCCGCGTTCTTCCGCTTTATGTAAGTGCAGCGCAATGTCATGCATCGGCACCGGTTGCAGCCCGAGCTTACGTTTGCCCTTCACTTCCATACGATAAATGCCGACATTCTGTTTATCGAAGCTGTCCGGGTCGGTCGGATCGCGGGACACCACGCAGGCTTTATCGAGATAGAAACCACCGTCGCCATCGTTCAAACGGAACAGCGGCAGAATGTCGAACAGGTTAATGTCTTCCCCGTCGACGGTATTTTCTGCCCACGCCGGATTTTCACGACGTTCGGGTGTGATCGGAAACGTATCCCAGCGGCGGATATATTCGGCAATCTGTTCGTTGGTCGACGTGGAAGGCGGCAACCCCATGGCAATGGCATGATTGGGCCATGACCCCAGCGTATTTAAGGCGATACGCGCGTCGGTAAACCCTTCCACATTGTCAAAATACAGCGCAGGTGCGCCCTCGCCGATACGGCCTGTGGCATTCGCCGCCGCGGCCAGATCCGGCTCCGCTTTCACCTGCTCGGTGATTTTCAGCAGTTGTCCGTTCTCATCCAGTGCGCGCATAAAACTGCGCAGATCATCAAAAGCCATCTCGATTCTCCTGTACTTGGTACGTAGTAGATTTAACACGTTTTAGAAACTAATTAGTGACACTGTCACTTTGTTGCCGTTAACCCGGCCCAGCGCTTAGCCCGATGATATTCAAGGCCAAACTGGTCGAGCACGCGGGTCACAATGTGGTCTGTCACATCCTGAATGGTTTCAGGATGGTTGTAGTAAGCCGGCATCGGCGGCACGATTGCGGCCCCCATGCGGGAAAGTGCGAGCAGGTTTTCAAGGTGAATGGTGCTGAGAGGGGTTTCACGCGGAACCAGCACCAGTTTGCGGTTTTCTTTGAGCACCACATCTGCCGCGCGCCCGACCAGCCCTTCGGCATATCCGGCGCGGATCCCCGCCAGCGTTTTCATGCTGCACGGGATGATGATCATGCCGTCCGTTTTGAATGAGCCGGAAGAAATCGTGGCTCCCTGATCGGCGCAGTTGTGCGTGAAGTCCGCCATGGCACTCACCTCGCGTGCGGTGTAAGGCGTTTCAAGTTCAATCGTGGTTTTCGCCCATTTCGACATCACCAGATGTATTTCCACCCCGTCCATATCCCGCAACGCCTGCAACAGCGTCACCGCCAGCGGCGCACCCGTCGCGCCCGTCATCCCTACAATCAGTCTCATTTCAGCCTCACACAGATCATGACTTTGAACATTTCGTTCGTATACGAATGATTTTTACCTTATACTCCTTTTCAAATCACCGCAATGGTCTGTCGCATTCATTCCTCATAGGTTGCTAAAATAGCCGGAAACCTATAAGAACAGCGGAAACCGATGATGAGCACACAATTGAGACAGGAAGCCTTTCACATAATGCGTAAGGTATTCCAGCAGCACACCGCGCGCTGGCAGCAATGCATCCCGGAACTGACCAAACCGCAGTACGCCGTGTTGCGCTCGATTGCTGAAAATCCGGGAATTGAACAGGTACAACTGACCGGTGTGGCGATCAGCAGTAAGGCTACCCTGGCAGAAATGTTGTCGCGGCTGGAATCACGCGGGCTGTTAGTGCGTCAGGCCGATCCGGCAGATAAGCGCCGGCGTTTTATCACGCTGACCGCAGAGGGAAAAGCCGTTCTGGCGAATACTCAACCTGTCGGTGAGCAGGTGGATACTGAGTTTTTGGCAAGATTATCTCCTGACGATCAGCGGCATCTGGTGCGTTTACTTAAGCAAATGCTGGAAACAGAAGACTGAAAGTTGAGTAGTCACGGGAGTTTTTATGATTGAAGAAGTCGTGTTGCTGGATGGACAACATCAGCCATCGGGAACCATGGACAAAGCGCTGGTGCATTCCGGACATACTCCGCTGCATCTGGCGTTTTCCTGTTACATCCGCAATGACCGTGGCGAGATTTTGCTGACGCGCCGTGCGCTGGGCAAAGTCGCGTGGCCGGGAGTCTGGACGAATTCCGTGTGCGGGCATCCGTTGCCCGGCGAGTCCCTGCAGGCGGCGGTTCTGCGCCGTTGTCAGTATGAAATCGGATTATCCGTGGAAAACATCGCCTCGCTGGTGGATGAATTTCAGTATTGCGCCACCGATGCTTCCGGCATTGTCGAAAATGAATTCTGCCCGATTTTTACCGCTTTCACCGGCCAGACACCGGCACCGCGCGAGTCTGAAGTGATGGATTATCAGTGGGTGAAACCAGAAGATTTGCTGAGCAGCGTGCGCACGACGCCGTGGGCCTTCAGCCCGTGGATGGTGTTACAACTGGGTCAGATCACTGAGAAAAACCTCAGTCTGCTGGGGTGAGCGTAGACGCACAAACCGGACATGCTGCCATGCGGGGTCACGGAGTAACGCCTCATACTGGCGGCGGTTTTTCCTGTAAGTTTTCAGCGTCCACAGAATTATCGACTCCCGGCTGAAAAAGCTTTTGCGAAACGTCTCGTAGTTGCCTGTCCCCGCCCAGATTTCCTGCCCGCCCCACGCACGCGTAGCCGCCCTTTTAACTGCCTGAAACAGCGTGCGCCCGAACGAATAATCCACCCAGACGATCACATCAATATTTCGCCATTTGACGGGTTGCGAGCGTTTGTAATTGCCGTCGATGACCCAGCTTTCGCTGGCTGCCATTTTCTCTTCAAGGCGGGCAAAGAATTGTTCGTCAGGCGTACCCTGCCAGTCAGGCCGCCAGAACAGCGCATCCAGTTCAATATAGGGAATATTCAGTTTCTGAGAAATGCCACGCGCAAGCGTTGATTTGCCGCTGCCGCTGGTGCCTATGACGTTAACTTTCACCGCAAGACTCCTGATCTGCTGTTGCAGAATTCGCCGGATGGCGAAAAAAAGGGCGGTTATTCTGCCGCACAGGCGGACTGTTGTACAGACGCAATAGACAACCGCAGAAGTCACCTTATTTACCATTACATATGAAACTAACGCGTACTGCGAATGTAACCGCTTTAAATGAAATTGAGCATTTCGTGCTTTTTAAAACATTGCTAGCAACAATATTTAAGATTTTTCGCATCCATACCTGTACAAAATTGCAATCATTGTATAACTTTCTTGTACCCCTGCTTCATCATTAGTCCGTCTTTTACGGGCAGTTTCAGCCTGGCCTTTGGAAGAAAAAATTGGATTTCCCTTCTTCCAAAGGTTTTTTTCATGGCTGATTTTATTTTTGTACAAAATAATCACGGGATGAACAGGGAAGGCAATTGTGAAGAAACGCTTCACAATATTCTCTTTTCTGACTGGCAATAGGCACTTTTCCGGCGATGATAATTCGCAGAAAAGTTTGAGGAGGTCTACATGCAACTCGAAGCAGAACAAACAGTTACAGAAATCAGTGATTATTTCAAAACCCGTGAAACACCAACATTAAGCGAAGTCGAGATCCTCGGCACCATCGTTTCAGGGCTGTTAAACAACGGCTATCCGGTAAGCAATAAAGCGATTATTGAAGGGCTGCTGCGCCAGCTGGAGCAGGAGTCTAACGTCAGCAACCAGCAGGGTTGCCGTAATTTGCTGGAGCTGGTTTTGCTCTCCACGCAAGATGACATAATTTAACAAATACACCGGCCTGTTAAGTAACAGTGCTAGCAGGCCGGTGTTCACTTCTTTCTGAAGCTTTAGCGTATCACAGCGGTTTCAGTGTCGCAGCGATCACGTCTTTCACCGGCGTCGTTGGACGACCAATCAGTTTGCTCAATGTATGAGAATCATCAAACAGACCACCCTTCTCTGCGCCCGCGTCAGAATCTGCCAGCATATTCGCCAGACCTTCCGGTAAACCGGCGCCCAGTAACGCTTTAGCAAATTCTGCTTCCGGCAGATTCACGTAATCCACTTTTTTGCCGGACTGATGCGCGATTTCCGCCGAGAATTCAGCCAGCGTGTAGGATTCGTCGCCCGCCAGTTCGTAGATTTTCCCGCTCTGATCCTCAAGCACCAGAACGGCAGCCGCCGCTTCGGCATAATCCTGACGGGCAGCAGAAGAAATCCGCCCTTCTCCGACAGAACCTATAAAGGCGTTATGCGCCAAAGCCGGTGCAATGCTCGCGGCATAGTTTTCCGTATACCAGCCGTTACGCAGCAGGACAAAAGGAATGCCGGATTCACTTAACGCTTTTTCGGTCGCGCGGTGTTCCACGCCCAGTCCGAGCGGAGATTTATCCGCGTGCAGCAGGCTGGTATAAGCCAGAAGTTTCACGCCCGCACGTTTCGCCGCCGCGATCACCGCGTTGTGCTGCGCTTCGCGCTGACCGACTTCGCTTGAGGAAATCAGCAGCAGTTTCTCTGCGCCTTTAAACGCTGAATCCAGCGTTTCCGGCTTGCTGTAATCCGCCTGGCGAACCTGAACGCCTAAATCCGTCAGATCTTTGGCTTTCTCAGGGCTGCGCACTGCGGCAATAATTTGATTAGCGGGCACTTTTTTCAGAAGCGCGGCAATAACAAGGCGGCCTAACTGGCCGGTAGCACCGGTAACTGCGATCATATTTATTCTCCTGAAGGTTTCGACACAAAATTCATATTGTGGGTTTATGTTCTGCAAGACGCGAAATTCGTCGCCGTGAAGACATGCTATGCGATACACTTACTTTTCGTAAGTACGCACCAAAAGGTAAGTATGAAAATAATTCCGTCAGACCCGGCTGAGGCACGCCTGCCGCTGTCAGAACAAATTCGTCAGGGGAAAGTCCTCGACCCGAATTGTCCATCACGCGAAATTCTGCGCCACGTCACCAGCCGCTGGGGTTTACTGATCCTGATCGCCCTGTGCGACGAAACGCTGCGCTTTAGTGAACTGCGCCGCAAAGTCGGGGGTATCAGCGAAAAGATGCTGGCGCAAACGTTACAGACCTTAGAAGAAGATGGCTTTGTCGACCGGCATTCGTTTCCGGTGGTGCCGCCGCATGTTGAGTATAGCCTCTCGCCTCTGGGGCTTGAGATGAAAGACCAGGTTGCCGGGCTGGCCGACTGGCTGGAATTCAATCTGCACCGCATTCTCAGGCAGCGCGAACTGCGCGTGGTCGGGGAAGAATAACCCTCAAAAAATCTTAACAAGAACGCAAAAATTCTCACCTATCATTGTTTCAACCCGCCGACTAACATCATTTCATTGATTCGATAAATGCTTTTATTTAAATCAGCTGAGGTGATGTATGTCCCAGTCCCACAAGCAACACGTTACGCTCGTCATTACGCACAAAATTGCCCCCGCCAGCGAGGCACAATACGAAGCCTGGCTGAACAAAATCATGCCGCAGGCGAGCACGTTCCCGGGACATCTGGGCGTCAACGTCATCCGTCCAAGCCGCAGCGGGGATCCGTACACCATTCTGGTGCGCTTCGACACGCTGGAAAATCTCAACGCCTGGCACAACTCTGAACTGCGTAAACAGCTGGTGGCAGAAGTCAGTCCGCTGCTGTTGCAGGACGACAGCACCGAAGTGCGTCCCGGCGCGGAATTCTGGTTTACCCCGCCGAGTGCGACGGTTCGTCCCCCTGCCCGCTGGAAACAATACCTGCTTACCTTGCTGGTGATTTACCCTTCGACCCACATTGTGCCCTGGTTTTGGGGGCAATTTTTGCCGCAGCTTAAAGGCACGGAAGGCGGTCATTTACTCAATGACGCCTCTGTGGTTGCGCTGGTGGTTTTCCTCTGGATGCCAGTGATTACCCGAGTTTTCCATTCATGGCTGACGCGCACTTCCGCGCAATGACAGGAGCTTTTCCAATGACACGTTTTGCTTCCCTGATCCTGATTAATGGCAAATTTCATACCGTTGACCGGGAGAAACCCCTGGCGAACGCCGTGGCGATTAAAGACGGCAAATTTCTTGCTGTCGGCACTGAAAATGAAGTGATGCAGTTCGCGGATGCGTCTACTCAGGTGGTGGATCTGCACGGTCACACGGCGATCCCCGGTCTGAACGATTCCCACCTACATCTCATCCGTGGCGGGCTGAACTACAATCTGGAACTGCGCTGGGAAGGCGTGCCTTCTCTGGCCGATGCGCTGCGGATGCTGAAAGAACAGGCACTGCGCACGCCCTCACCGCAATGGGTACGCGTGGTCGGTGGCTGGACGGAATTTCAGTTCGCCGAACGCCGGATGCCGACGCTGGAAGAGATCAATCAGGCAGCACCCGACACGCCGGTATTTATCCTGCATTTATACGACCGCGCCCTGCTCAACCGCGCCGCACTGAAGGTCGTCGGTTACACCAAAGACACGCCGAATCCGCCTGGCGGAGAAATTCAGCGCGACAGCAACGGCAATCCGACCGGTATGTTAATTGCCAAACCGAATGCGATGATCCTCTATTCGACGCTGGCGAAGGGCCCGAAACTGCCACTTGAGCAGCAGGTGAATTCTACACGCCAGTTTATGCGCGAACTGAATCGCCTCGGCCTGACCAGTGCGATTGATGCGGGTGGCGGCTTCCAGAATTATCCTGAGGATTATCAGATCATTGATGAACTTCATCAGAAAGATCAGCTGACCGTGCGCATCGCTTACAACCTGTTTACCCAGCGGCCGCAGCATGAGCTGGAAGATTTCGAGCTGTGGACCGATATGCTGAAACCGGGTCAAGGCACAGATTTCTACCGTCACAACGGCGCGGGCGAGATGCTGGTGTTTTCCGCCGCTGACTTTGAAGACTTCCTGCAACCGCGTCCGGATTTACCGCCAGGCACCGAAGTTGAGCTGGAACGCGTGGTGCGTCATCTGGTGGAGCACCGCTGGCCGTTCCGTCTGCACGCCACTTACGATGAGTCGATCAGCCGTATGCTCGATGTCTTCGAAAAGGTGAATAACGACATTCCGTTCAACGGCCTGCACTGGTTCTTTGACCATGCGGAAACCATTACCGAGCGCAATATCGAACGCGTAAAAGCGCTCGGTGGCGGCATTGCCGTTCAGCATCGTATGGCGTTTCAGGGGGAATATTTCGCTGACCGTTACGGCATCGAGGCCACCAGACACACGCCGCCGGTGGCGAAAATGCTCTCTGCCGGTCTGCCGGTCGGGCTGGGCACTGACGCCACGCGCGTTGCCAGTTACAACCCGTGGACAGCGCTGTACTGGCTGGTTTCCGGCCGCACCGTCGGCGGCATGGCAATGTACGATGACGATGCGCGCATCGACCGCGAAACCGCGCTGATGCTGTGGACGCAGGGCAGTTCCTGGTTCTCCAGCGAGCAGGGCAAAAAGGGGCAGATCAAAGCCGGACAGCTGGCGGATCTGGCGGTGCTTTCGGAGGATTTTTTCAGTGTGCAGGAAGAACGTATCAAGGGCATTGAATCGGTGATGACCGTCGTGGACGGCAAAGTGGTGTACGCGGCAGGCAGTTTCTCACCGCTCGCCCCGCCTGCAATCCCGGTCTTACCGGACTGGTCGCCAGTCACCAACGTGCCTGGCCATTACCGCTCTGCCCCGCCAGAAGGTGCCGCGCGCGTCGGGCTGGTACGTCAGGCACATCAGTGCGCCGGGCCTTGTGGCGTGCATAAACACAGCCATGACATCGCCCGCGGATCCGATGTCCCGGTGTCCAACGACAACGCCTTCTGGGGCGCGCTGGGATGTTCGTGTTTCTCGTTCTGATCATGCGTGACTGACAAAAAATTAGCGCCCGATATGATGTCGGGCGCTGTCACTACGCTTCAGTAGCACTGCACATAATATTAATAATGTCTTTCGATAAACAATCAGGCTCTGTTACGTCTTGCTCACGAAACGGGGTTATTCTTTTCGGATATCCTGCCCGATTAACACCCCCAGAGAAAGTCGCCTCAATTGTGTGTATATATACGTTCTGTTTAATATTGCCCTGATAGTATCCGCCTGCAATTAATAATAAATCTAAAGAGGACGTGTATGTTAAACGATGAACCCCCGTCGGGTATCCCGACCAACATCTGATTATCCTCAGCACCTGTCAGTGTCTGTAAGGATAATCAGAACCGCAAGCCCGATAAATTAAGGGCGAAGATTATCTTTATTTCGATGCTGTTATATCGAGGTGCTCTATGCTGTTACAAAAATTTGTTTTTCCACTGATGTTGAAGACTGCACATTCTTCATCTTTCAGCGATACGCTTGCCAATAAAAGCATTACGGCCCCAACTGCCAGGGCGCCGCGGTCCTTTCCTTTCGTTCAGACCCTGAAGCAATACTTCTCAACCCATTATCAGCGTGCGATTAAATCGCAAATAGACAGTCTTCTCCCCTGAGAGGGCGAGGTTCATTACGGTATCGACGTCTTACACTGTTACCGTGATGAACATTATTCTAAATTGAATACGGCGCAAAAAATAACTCCATTTATCCGGAGGGATTAATTACGCCCTATTCTCTCTGCTTATCGGTTTTAATCGATATAAAAATTCCCACTGAGAATTAACGTTATGCAGAAGAACACCCCAGTGATGAGCCGGAATAAATTCGGCCTGAATGATCTGATTATCATCTCAATATTGTGTCTGTTAGCAGGATTACTGATTTATGGCTGGCAAGGTATGCATACTCCTTTTGACGGGAGCACGCTGCCGCCAGTCACACAAGACTATAAAGACTTACCTTATTACGCATTACGCACCACCATGCGCCTGCTGTTTGGGTTAGCGTTCTCACTCATTTTCACCATCGTATTTGGTGTGCTGGCAGCAAAATATGCTGCGATGCGTCGCATTATTTTGCCTTTTGTGAACTTTATGGAGTCCGTGCCTCTTCTGGGATTCCTGACCTTTACCACTGCTTTCTTCCTGGGGCTGTATCCGCACAGTGTTATGGGGCTTGAGGGGCTCGCCATCTTTGCCGTATTTACCGGACAGGCGTGGAATATGATGCTGACGATGTATCAGACTTTACGCGTGGTGCCGAACGAACTTACCGAAGTCTCCTGCGCGTTTCAATGCAACCCGTGGCAACGGTTCTGGCGGCTGGGATTTCTCTACTCATTCCCCGGTTTGCTGTGGAATACCATGGTGTCTCAGTCGGCGGCATGGTTTGCGCTGATTGCCTCCGAGATGCTGACTATCGGCAACAATAACGTCAATCTGCCCGGTGTCGGATCGTTTCTGGGTCAGGCCATTGATGCCGGAAGCATCCACGGTGTGCTCTGGGGCGTGCTGGCTCTCGTCATCACCATCGTGCTGTTTGACCAGTTACTTTTCCGCCCGTTAGTGCGCTTTGCCAGCCAGTTTAAATATGAAGATACCTCTTATGCTGAACGGCCAACCTCCTGGTTTTACAGCTGTTTGCAGCGGTCATTCACCGGGCAGCTGCTGGGAAAACTGGGCAGCCGCTTCTGCCAGTTCTGGCTGTTCACATTGCCTAAGGCGTGGTACCTGCTGGGGCTGAGTCGTCTGTTTAATTTCCTCGGATTACTCAACTGGCTATGGGCGAGTCTGTGGTATCTGGCGATTGCCGTCGCCTGCTTGTACTACGGCAATATTTTATGGGGTTATCTGCCCTTCCAGTATCTGTCAAAGCTTCCTGAATGGATGGGACTGACGGCGGCGCGGGTCATCATCGCCATGCTGCTAAGCATTGTTATCTTTACGCCGCTTGGCGTATGGATCGGCCTGCGTCCGCGACTGGTGCGTATTTTCCAGCCCGTGATTCAGATCATGGCAGCCATTCCGTCTAACGTTTTCTATCCGATTGTCACCGTCATTTTGATCACCTGGCATCAAAGTCTGAATGCCTGGACAATCCCGATGATCATGCTGGGTACGCAGTGGTACGTGTTGTTTAACGTGATTGCCGGGGCATCTGTTATCCCTAGTCAGATGGTGGATGTGAGCCGGGTCTTTGGCGTGAAAGGCTGGATGTGGTGGAGCAAGTATATTTTGCCCGCCATTTTCCCGTACATCGTGACAGGCATTATTTCTGCCGCCGGCGGAGCCTGGAACGCTGCCATTGCTGCCGAAGTACTGAACTGGGGCGACGTCACTCTCAAAACCAACGGACTGGGCGCATTCATTTCCACCACCACCGAGGCCGGGCAAAACCCTGAGGCTGCACTGGGCTGCATTGCCATGTGCTTTATGGTTGCCCTTTGCGTGATATTCATCTGGCAGCCACTTTATCGTTTTGCAGAAACCCGGTTTAAATTTGACTAACTCGCTTATAAATAAAGTTAAAAAGAGATAATGACATGAAAAATACCCGTACTGTTTTAGAAATTAAAAATGTGTCGAAGTCCTTTCAGAAGGACCAAAAACATACGCAATGCGTTCTGGATAACATCAATCTGGAGGTCAGCGAAAATGAAATTGTTGCCTTGCTCGGACGATCTGGCTCAGGGAAATCCACCTTACTGCGCATGATTGCCGGGCTGGTTGACAGCAGCTTCGGTTCCATCGTGTGTAATGATCAACCCGTCACCGGCCCTTGCCCGGATACCAGTATGGTCTTTCAGACATTTGCGCTTTTCCCATGGTTAACCGTGTTTGGTAATGTCTCCTTTGGCCTGCAGGCGCTAGGTTTACCCGCCAGTGAGGTGAACCGCAGGACGGTAGATATGATCGACCTGATCGGTCTTTCAGGTTATGCGGACGCCTATCCAAAAGAGTTATCCGGCGGGATGCGCCAGAGGATTGGTTTTGCACGTGCTCTGGCGGTTGAACCTCAGCTGTTGTTGCTCGATGAACCTTTCTCCGCGCTCGACATTTATACCGGCCATAAGCTGCGTCAGGATCTGCTGGAGTTGTGGGAGAAGCACTATATTAAAACCAAGTCGATGATTCTGGTGACGCATGATATTGAAGAGGCCGTGATGCTGTGCGATCGCGTTCTCTTATTGACGGGTTCACCCGGTACCATCACAGATGAATTTAAAATCGATATTCCGCGCAAGACCCGTACACAGGAAAATACCAAAGTTTGGGTCGATACAATCAGTGATACGTTGAATCACAAGATTGCGCTAACGGCGACGCAGCTTTGAAACCACTGTTGATCCTCTAGTTTTTTCACCTTCAGACTCATCATACTGATATGACCCCTGTTCCTTAATATCAAGGGACAGAGGGTCATACCACGTTGTGTGCAAAGCGCAATCCCTGGCGATCAGTCACCAATCTTAATAACAATTTTACCAAATGCGCCACGGGAGAGGTGTCTGAACGCTTCGATCGCGTCACTAAAGCTGTACACCTGTTCAATGACCGGCCTGATATTATGTTCAGTGAGGAAAGGATTCATGCGATCAAAGGATGAACGCGGTGCAACAGCAATACCGCGTATCGTCGTCTGCCGGAAAATCAAAGGCATCAGATCAAGCTGTGAGGTCTGTCCGGTGAGAAAACCGACCTGAGCAATCGTCCCGGCCACTTTAGTGGCGGCAACCGACTGATTAACCCCGTTACCCCCGGCAACTTCCACCGTAATATCGGCGCCTTTACCCCCGGTCAGTTCAAGCACTTTGTTCTCCCAGTCAGGCGTATTTTTATAATTGATCCCCTCATCTGCGCCCAGCGCCTTGATCCGCTCAAGATTGGCGTCATTGCTTGACGTGGCGATGACTTTCGCACCGTACGCATGTGCAATCTGCGCAGCAAAAACAGATACCCCACCGGTACCTTGCACCAAAACCGTCTGGCCGGGCTGAAGATGACCGATGTCCATCAGCGAATACCAGGCGGTCAGCGCGGCGATAGGTAATGTTGACGCTTCCTCATCAGTCATGTTGTCCGGAGCTCTGACGGCACTGTCTTCGTGAATAATCATATATTCAGCCAGTCCTCCCGGCAGCGGCATACCCATACACCAGGCGGGTTCATCTGCTGCCGGTTCGCCATCCAGCCAGCGCGAATAGAGATGTGAATTGACACGTTCGCCGGTGCGAAAACGTGTGACTCCCTCGCCCACGGCCACAATGGTTCCCGCCGCATCAGAGACAGGTATAAGAGGTTTGGGAACCAGATGAGGCTCATAAAAGCCTTCAACAATCGCTTTATCACGAAAATTCAGGGAGACCGCACCTACTTTAACCAGAAGTTCACCTGGCCCCGGCTTCGGTGTTTCGACCTCTTCGAGGTGCAAATTTTCGAGACCAAAATCTTTCAATAACCATGCTTTCATTTCGTTGCGTCCACTTTGTCTGCATAAGATAAAGCCATGTTAGAGCGCAAAAGAGAGGGGAAAAAGTCACTGCAAAGGATTTCAGTGTTATTGCAGGGGAAACAATTCGGGTAAGGTACATCCCGCATTCCTGGTCATTGATAGGTAGAATTTGCCGGAAGAGGAGAAAAAACGATGCGCACTAATATGCTTGAGTTAATGAGTATTTTTGTTCAGGTTGTCGAACTGGGCAGTTTCACCAAAGCCGCAGATGCCTTGCAATTACATCGTCCTGCTGTCAGTAAATCCATTCAACACCTTGAAGACGATTTAGGGATAAAACTTCTCCACCGCACCACGCGCAGCCTGAGTATAACGGCGGAAGGAGAAGAAATTTATCAACGCGCAAAAGGTCTTTTAAGCGACGTCAACGACATGATGGCGGTTTTTTCTCCCAGCCAGCCGCCGCGCGGGCGCTTACGCATCGATGCTCCGCTTGCCCTGACACACGCAATCCTTATTCCTTCTTTAAGTGAGTTCCAAACTCTTTATCCGCAAATTGACATTGTACTCACCGCATCCGATCGCTTGACTGATCTGATTTCAGAAGGTGTTGACTGCGTTATTCGTCTGGGGGAGTTAGTCGATTCCGGTTTCAGCGCGCGCCGTGTGGGCAGCGTCAGTATGACCACCTGTGCTGCGCCGTCATATCTGGATAAGTACGGTATTCCGCTGACGCCGGATGAGCTTGTGCATCATAAAGCGGTCAATTTTTTCAGTGAACACAGCCGTGAAGTGATGGACTGGAAGTATATGATGAACGGAGAAATTATTTCACGGCGACCGGGGAGTAATATGTTGGTTAACAATTCCGATGTACTTCTTTCCTGCGGGCTGGAAGGGCTGGGTTTAGTACATGCATTACGGACAGCGCTGGAACCTCACATTCAGTCCGGCAGGCTGAAGGAAGTGCTCACGGATTACGCGGCTGTCACAAAACCTGTGTCTGTTCTGTATCCCGATCGCCGCTACCTGCCGTCGAAAGTCCGCGTTTTTATCGACTGGTTCTGCGAGGTCTTCGCAAGAAAGTATCAGGAATAACAGTGACACCGTCACTCAGAATTCATTTTGTGGTATTCAAACCTATTACCCTGCAACTCTCAGACTGCCGGTTTCGCAACCCTCTCCTGCTTCGCTTGCGCGCAATTCAGGAAAGCCCTCGCGCAAGCAGACAGGTGACGATGGCCGAGAACCAGCTCAAATTCGGGCTCAATACCCGATAAGGGATGATAGCTGATTTGATCCTGGCGAAAGCCACTCATACTTTGTGGCACGACGGACACCCCGCCCCCGACAGACACCAGTGACAGCACAGCGTGCATCCCGTGCGCTTCCTGAGTAATCGTCGGCACAAAACCTGCATTGGCACACAGGCGGATCACCTGCAGATGAAAGCTTCGCCCTTCTGCCATTGGCCACAAAATAAAAGGCTCTGCGGCCAGATCGGCGAGCGTAAGATTTGTCCGCTGGCTCAGGGGATGATCTACAGGCATCGCTATACAGAGACGGTCCTGGTCAAAGCGGGTCTTCACGACGTCTTCCGCGTTTTCAAGTGGAGGGATCAGTATTCCGATATCCAGCATTTCATCGCGTAAAGCAGCAATCTGAGAAGCCGTTGTCGCTTCACGCAGTTCAAGACGCACCTGCGGATGGCTTGCCCTGAATTCGCGGATCACATCAGGCAGGCGACCATACAGCGCGCTTCCGACATAGCCCAGCCTTAAAACTCCTGTTCGTCCCTCAGCCACATCAACCGTTGAAATAAGGGTTTTTTCGGCCTGTCGGAGTGTTTCACGTGCCTCACGTACAAACGTCGCTCCTGCTGGCGTCAGGCCAAGTACGCGGTTACCGCGCTCAATCAGCGTGACGCCTAAATCCTCTTCCAGTTTTCTTATCGCATGGGTCAGCGGCGGCTGAGACATATTCAGGCGCAGTGCAGCACGATGAAAATGCAATTCCTCCGCGACGGCGATGAATTGCTCCATCATCCTTAAAGTGACGCGTGCCTGCTTTTCTGTCGCCATGTCCGGCTCTCCCTGTGTTCAATGCGTTTGCTGACTGCCGATACAATTAAAGTATCACAGAGCCTCATAGTCAGTATTTTATCTATCGAAAGCGTAACTTTATGCTCTGTTCCCAATGAAAGCGTGTTAACGGGAGAAATGAGATGGTGACGTTTAAAGATCAGGTCGTACTTATCACCGGCGCAGCTCGCGGGCTGGGTCTGGCATATGCCCGGTGTATCGGTCAGCTTGGCGCAACGGTTCTGATACAGGATATCGGTGCCAACCCAGAGGGTGAAGGCACCGATCCGCTGGTCGCAGAGCGCGCGGCAGATACGTTGCGCTCAGAAGGTCTGGACGTATGGGTTATCACGGGAGACCTTGGCACACGTGAGGGCTGCCATACGCTGTGCGCAGACGCACTGCGTGTTGCCGCGCGGCTGGATGCCGTGATCCATAATGCGGGCTGGGTGGCTTACGAAAAAATCGGGATGATAGAAGAACGTTCTTTTGACCGCATGATGACTGTCACGGCTAAGGCGCCTCTCTGGCTTACCCAGGCGGTCTGGCCCGCGATGAAAGCGGCGGGCTATGGGCGCATCGTAATGACCACTTCTTGCCGCGCGCCTTATCCGCAATATGTTCATCAGGGACTCGCCTCTTACGCGGCAGCCAAAATGGCGGTGGCTGGCCTCGTGAATGTTCTGGCGGAAGAAGGCAAACGTGACGGCATTATCGTGAATGCTGTTTCCCCCGTCGCCAAAACACGTATGTGGGGTGCAGAAGAAGAACCTGATGAACTTCTGCCATCGGCGGTGGCTCCGGGCGTGGCATACCTTGCCAGCGCACAATGTACCGAGGGTGGGTGGATCCTGCGTGCTGCGAACGGGCAATTCCATGCGACCAAAGCGGCGGAGGCCGCTGGTGTAGATTACCCCCGAAATCTTCAGGCGATTCAGGCATCCACCGCTCAGGAGGTTGCACAAAACTGGGCGTCGATCGCGATTACCGCCGTGGAGCCACGCTCGTGAATGGCGTATCCGTGATATTTGCAGGCCAGGCAATACTGGGGGAATCTCCTGTCTGGAGCCGTTCAAGAGCCAGACTCTTATGGGTCGATACCATGGGGGCCTCTCTGAACTTTTTCGATCCCGCTACAGGCAGAAATTTCAGCCACCCGATGCCCTCTCCGCTCGGTTTTATCGCAGAAAAAAGCTCGGGTGAGTTACTCCTCGGTGTAGGTTGTCATGTTGAGCAAATTGACGCAGCAGGAAACCGACGGCGAATTGCTACCGCGCCACACGCACAAGAAGGCTTTCGGCTTAATGATGCGTGTATGGACAGCGCAGACCGCCTGTGGGTCGGGCTGATAGATGAAGATCTGAAGAACGGGACAGGTTATCTGTATCGTCTGGATCCTGATGGTCGCTGGCACACCCTGGATTCGGGTTTCACACTTATCAATGGGATGCGGTTCAGCCGTGACGGCAAAATACTCTATGTGACGGATTCCCGGCGTGGAGAAATTTATCGCTATGAGTGCGACCCGACATCCGGCAACCTCAGCCATCGGCGCGTCGTTATCAGTATTGATCCCGGCAAAGGTAAGCCAGACGGACTGATCGTCGATCAGAATGGATTTCTGCTCAGTACGCTCTTCGATGGCGCGGCCATCGCGCGGATATCTCCGGAAGGAGAAATTGCCCAGTTGATCCTCCTTCCCGTTCAGCGGCCGACAAGCTGTGCGTTTGGTCATAATGAACAATCACTGTATGTCACCTCGGCACGGCTTGGGCTTTCGGAAAGGCTGTTAAAACACATGCCATTTGCAGGAGCACTTCTGAAAATTGACTACCAACGCGCAATACAACAATAGGCGGTACAGGGGGAGAACCTGCGGTAAATCCATCACAGGCTGATGCGAGTGACATCATATAACACCAATTAAACAAGTAAATGCTTGTTTAATTGGTGAAGGACCGTATAAGTTAGGTGTTCATTCACTTCAGGAAGGACACTGACATGGCTGTTTTACCTACGCATCATGGGGATATTGATTATCTGGATATCGGTCAGGGCGACACGACGCTGTTCCTCATGCCGGGCTGGTGTCAGCCGAAAACCGTCTTCAATGACTTCGCTAAACTGGCCGCCGAATTCTTCCGTGTCGTCATCATTGACTGGCGTGGCCATGGTAAGTCATCGACCGATGGTCATGATTTTGACGGTGCGGCGTTATTAACCGATGCGTTGACCCTGATTGACCATCTGGGCCTGACCCGCGTTGTGCCTGTTTCCGTCGCGCATGCCAGCTGGATAGCGGTTGATTTGGCAGAAAGTATGGCGGATCGCGTGCCTCAAGTCATATTCCTTGACTGGATCATGAATGAACCTGCGCCGGCGTTCTTCACGTCAATCAAAGAGATGCAACGTGAAGACAACTGGCAATCTGCGCGGGATGAACTGTACGATTTTTGGTTAGCGGGCAGCGACTCGGCCATTATTAATGATCATCTAAAAATCGGGATGTCTGAGTCCGGTTACACACTGTGGCGCCTTGCAGGACAGGTGATTAGCGACGCCTATCATCAATACGGCTCACCGCTCCAGCGTCTGGAAAAACTCAAAAATCCCCCCAGGGCTACACACATCTACTCCCTCGACAGAGATGACGATTACTTAGCCGTACAGCAGCGTTTTGCTCAGGCGCATGATTTCTTTGATGTGAAACGCCTTGAAGATGCGAGAACTCATCTGGCTGTACTTGAAAAACCGGGCGATGTGCTGGCGGCGATAATGAATAAGTAAGGAAAAAATCCCACAACAAGAGAAACCATCAGGGTGGACTGAGTAGTCCACGGTAGAGTCCATTCAGGATGCGGGGCGAATTATTCTATCCATATATTCATTGTGCTTCTCTGCGCGTGTAGTGATTTATTAGAATGTTAGAAGCTAGTCATTCTAATGTTTGTTATCAATAACTGTGTTTTTAAACTTCCTGCTGCCTTCACGAAAAAAATAAGCCGCTGTTTTCAATGAATTAAAAGGTTCAACAAAAGCGATTTTGATGCTTTTTCTAATCAGCCAAAAACTCATAATAAACTTCTGAAAGTTTCATTTTTACAAGATTCGCTAATTGTTTCCTGCTCTGCGAAGGAATAGCTTAGAGCCTCACATTTAAAAGGAATTTATAAAAATGGCAATCCCAGCTTATCTGTGGCTTAAAGACGATGGCGGCGCACTGATCAAAGGTTCTGTAGATGTTAAAGATCGTGAGCATTCAATAGAAATCACCAGCTTCAGCCATAACCTCTATATCCCCACGGATGGTAATACCGGTAAGTTGACCGGTACACGTGTTCACGGTGCACTTATTTTCGAGAAAGAATTCGATAGCTCATCCCCATACCTGATGAAAGCAGTGGCAACGGGTCAATGCCTTGCTTCGGCTGAGTTCAAATGGTATCGAATTAATGATGCAGGTCAGGAAGTGGAATACTACAACATGCTGTTGGAAGGGGTGAAAATCGTCTCTGTAACTCCGATGATGCACGATTGCAAAACCGCTATTCATTCAGGCCATCTGGAGCAGGTTCAGGTTCGTTACGACAAAATCACGTGGCGTTACCTCGACGGAAACATTCAGTATTCTGACGCATGGAATGAGCGCGTAACCGGGTAGGTGCTGCAACATGGATACGGTTGAAGAGCTAAACGGAACGTACTTCTATCGAGGATTCTCTAATCTGTCATCAGGTGAATTGCTGTTCTGGGTGTTTCTGGACACTACCGCTGAACATTTCGGTGTTGATGACTTCCTGACGATTGGCCTGATTCTGCTTGGTCAGCCAACTCTAGGTACGCGCGGTAAGCCTAGGGGGACAACACAGGGAACATCACCATTGAGTCAGCAGTTGCGTCATTATCTGGACATTGAAACCAGACGTTTACCCACGCTGACAACGGGGAGTATTAAGCGCCTTGAGTTCAGCTATGTGACAAATCTGGGTGCTTTCGTTGGTCGGTGGATCCCCATTCTGGGAATTATCATCATAGCTGCTGATGTCTCGACGATTGCCTATAAAGCAACGAACAAGTACAACACCATAGCGCGGGGTAATGACAAACTATGGTAGTAAGCAACGAGGATGTCATAGAGTGGTACAGGCAGCGGTTCAACAAGCCTGTTCTGTTCTCTAAGAAACAGATTCCGGTCACGATTGACACCAGCCTGTCAACAGGTCGCTATGTCTGGGCAAGTGAAGCTGGTGCTGAAATCATGGAAGAGTATTTCCAGAAATTTGATGTAGACCCTGCTGGATTCGATTTCTATAAATACTGGCCTGTAGAGACCTTTATCTTATTTGCACTGTGCACGTCTGGCGCTGATGACGATGAACCTCAACCTTTGACCCTGCAAATGCTGGCAGAATCAGCCAGGGCAGGTAAATGGCTCTTTGACTGACTCAAACTGGATATCGGTTATTGATCCTAATTCTAACCCGGCTAAAAGCCGGGTTTTTACATGTACGGACTGCCTATCGACCACCCGCTACATCATCGATACCGTGAGAACTGATTCAAGTCCGGCAGTTATCGCGTATATCCGTACAAATTAATCCTGCCCGAAAGGTATTCGCCCAAGTAGACTTCACTGATTTTTTTGAAACCTTGCTCGGCGATCCTTGCTTCTAACCATTCAGCGTCTTTATTAATTATCTCAAGCAGATCGAAATTTGCTGATCCATCAACGATGATGGGATAACGAATATTCTCGTCACCGCTTTGGATAATTGTTAACTGACCATTTTGCTCGAGGACCACGCGCTTAAGCTGTTCAACTTCATAAATGCCATTAGATCTTAACTTAAACATCAGGTCATTAGCTGAAACGCCATTTCTCAAACATTCTTTAACATCCACATTGCCGTTATGTACCAGAGTAATGGGTTTACCATCAATAATCCGCTTCACAAACCGGTTATTTTCTTTCAGGAATTTAAGAATGAAGACCAGCAACGTCCAGATAATTAAGACCAACACAAATTGCAGCACTGTAATTGATTCATTGTAGATGACACCACCGATGATCCCGCCCAGAACGTAGTTCTGAACCTGATCCATTGCAGATGTCGGGGCAAGATTGCCTTTACCCATAAGGTTGATTTGGACAATCAGGCACAGTATCCCCAGTCCCAATTTGATGATAATAGGTGTGTATATAGGCATTTGATTTCTCGTTATTTTATGATGTTAACTTCCGGGTTTGTTAACCAGACGTCCGTTAAGTTATAGGTGTTTTGATCTGAACTTAAGTTAACACGGTAATAGCCGTCGTTAACTTTAACGATCACGCCATCGGATAACTGCACTGAGCTGGAATAAATATCATTTATGCTGACATTCTTTTCTTTTGATAATAACGTGACAAAATTAACCATTTGCGACGACTGGGAGTGAATATTTTCACTGTTTGCATAATCTGCATACTGAACACCTGAAACGAACAGCAAAAACAAAAAAGCAATAATCGTCAAATCCCGATATCGGGTCTGCAGGCGATGGCGCATATACAAGCTGAAAACGACAATCAAAACAAACAATGTACTGAAAATAATTACATACTTAAGGTAATCATTTATATTTGACTGCGTTTGCAGATAATTTATCCCATAAAAATTCATACTAAAATCATTCCTTGTTGATTAAGGCTCTCTGCTTTTTATAATTATAGCAACGTATTGTCAATTATCTTGATGGTGATGAGTGTTTTTGTTAAAAAAAAAGAGTAAGCGTCAAATCCTTTGAGTATTACACGGACTTTATTTATACATTATTTTCACAAATTCAAGTGATACTACGACATTCTCTTCTCACTGCCCCGCCTGACAGGATTCTATAGAGGGGCATAACTCATTAACTATCTTTGCGTACAATTGAATTACAGAATGCTCTTCTCTTTTTCTCTAATCTGATATCAACATCATTAATAACCGCGTCATTACCCCAACCGAGATGTCTGTAAAATTTCGCAGCACGGCTATTCTTATCGGTTTCCAGCCAGACTACATCATGGTGTTTAAATAACTCTTGCTCAGCAGCCATGACAAGCTTACGCCCTGCCCCTTTATTTTCATATTCCGGGCGAACAAATGCCGCAAAGAGGCAGCCTTCATCCTGTAAAATCATTGAAAAACCGATAATTTTTTCATTATCAACTGCTACCCAGGCACAGGGGTTTTTCAGGATCATATCTGCCACAACGCTTTCAGTGATCCCCATCAACCGCATTTCCTCACGACTGAGATGATTTTCTATCACCGACGTTCTCACATCGAAAATACTCCCGACATCAGAAACAAGTGCTGGTCTTATGTTTATACCCATCAGATAAGGTCTCAGGCATGATTTAAAATGTGATGATACCAAATATATCAACCAGATACTCACCCGACAGGTTCGTGGCAGAAACGAAAATGGATTTTTTAGCCGCCCTGCGGACGGCTCTCCGCTCAAACTCATTTGTCAGGAGCAAATCTCAAGTTATCGGCAGTTGCCAGAGTCACAAACGGCCCGGCCAGCGTGACATTGTGATGAGCAATAATTTCATTTGCTGATAAAAATTCGTTATCCATTGTTGTATGCGCATCTGAAATCAGCACGGTTTTGAATCCCAGTTCCGAGGCAACCCTGCAGGTTGTGTCGACACAAAATTCTGTTTTCATCCCGGCGATAACCACCCGCTTCACGCCTCGCTGGATGAGCTGAAGCTGCAGGCCGGTATCGCGGAAACAGCTGGGGTGCTTTTTAATAAATACGATATCCCGCTCAACGTTCACGTCCATTTCAGGTATCAGTTGTGTTAACGGACTTTGTTCAGATAAGGGGGAGTCATCGGGTCCGGTGTGGCGGGCGAAAAAGACGGGCACCTGAGCCTGTCTTGCTTTTGCAATCAGCAGACAAATATTCGACAGAACCGCTCCGGCTGAATGCGGAGATGTCGGGCCACGGAAAAGTCCTTGCTGCATATCGATAACGATAAGTGCGTTTTCAGATGAAATTGAGATTTGTGAAAATGCTAATGCGGAACAAATATTACCCATTGAAGAAGGGGTTGCACTTCAGCATTTTTGTATACGATAAGCTTTCAGGCTCCTGCTTTTGTAATTTCAGCAAAGGGTTGTTAAAATTTATGTTAATTAACGATCCACAGCAGCGATGCTGCGTCCTTTACCTGACCCAAAGTTGACCAGAAATGAAAACGAATATCCCCTCCTGGCTGCAGCAAACTGCGATCCTGCTCTTATGGGGGCTGGTTTATTATTTATCAGGATTGATGTCTCTCAAATTTGACGACACAAATTCTGCGATTGCTATAGTGTGGTTTCCTCCTGGCGTGGCGGTAGCAGCCTTTTTATCTGCTCGCTGGCGCCATTATCCCGCGCTTATCCTTATCTTTGTTCTGGCGAGCGTACTACAGGACCGGGCCTGGCAGAATCTCCCCACTTTTCTTATCTCAGTGGGTTATTCACTCCTCGAAATGCCCGCCAACGTTCTCATTGCCTGGATCGTCCGGCGTTTCGCGCGGCCAAATGATGATCTGCATGTCATTATTTTGTGGATATGCTCCACTTTTGTGATCAGCATGTTGGATGCTCTAATCGTGGCGGGAGGTTACGCTTTCTTCAGCGGACAGCCGATAATGACAACTATCTGGAACGGTTTCGTTGCTGACGTGACTGGGATTTTCTTTGCCACAACTGTGGTGATGGGTTTCGTGAACAAGCGTGGCCATCAGGCTTTCCTCCCCTGGACGAAGCTGCTGGGAGGCCTTGCCTTGTTGCTATCGATCTGTGCCCTGACAGTATTTATTTTCGGCTATAGTGACACATGGCTTAAAACCGAAGCTCCCGCGCTATATTTCGCCCTTTCCTGCTTGCCTATTGTCCTGAGTTTGATGCTCGCCCTGGTATGGGGCAATCGTGGAGGATCCATCGGCCTGCTGGTATTAGGGCTGATTGTCATCCATTTTACCGACATGCATCAGGGCCCGTTCTTTCTGCACAAACTTAGCCTCGTCGAGTCACTGCTACTGGCGCTAAGTTATCTTTCTGCGACAGCATTGCTCATCGTATTTGTACGCGTATTAAGACGCTCGACAACCCGTTTCAATCCAGATACAGGCAGGCTTTCAGGTAACGGCGTACTTTACAGACTTGAGCCTGAAACTGGCAAGTTTACCTGGGAAAATGATCTCTCTTCACTGCTGGATTCTGCTTCTCTGACAGAGTTCGATACGGTTGAGAAAGTGCTAAGTCATGTACATCCTTCAGACAGAGAAAAACTCAATCAACACTGGTTCAATTCGATGTCAAGCCAGCACGATACTGTCATTTTTCGTATTAAGTCGAATAATGATGAGTGGCTAACGCTGGTTGACAGCGGCGGTATCACCATGGCAAATGCTGACTCGTTGATTATTGTCGGGAACTGGCAGTCCAGCCATTACGATTTGGCTATTTAAACTCAGACGTCATGATTTAATAAAGAGAGACCGACTTGTGATACAGATTGCATTATTATTGTTCGGCGTGGATTTTATGCGTTACTGGGGCAAATATCTGATCCTGTTTGGGATCCTGTGGAGCCTGTTCGGACTGGCCATCTTCCTCGACGGTCTGGACGGAGTGACGTACTTCCCTCTGCGATTTTTTGGCTTGCTGTTGCTCACGGAAAGTTTAGTGACGCTGAGCATAGCGTCGGGAGGCATCGGTGCGCAAAAAGCACTCCTCTACTTTAAGGGAGGCATATTTTGTTTCGTCTCGCTTCTAATCTTATCAAACCAGTCTTATAGCAATTTGCTCCTGGCGATCGTATTCGGATTTGCCTATTTCGTGATTGGTCTGTTTGTGGTTTTCTCGGCGTGGATTGTGCGTTTCCCTAACTGGAAGAGCTCTTTTTTGAACGGCCTGGCACAAATCTTTTTTGCCATTTTCATATTCAGTCCCTACCCAACACATTACAAGGCTACGGTCTCTTTCTTCCTGGGAACATTGATGGTTTTCAGCGGTATTCATACCGTACGCCTTGCTCTTCGGGTTATGCGACTGCAGGAAGGGACTTCTGTATTCGAACTTTTAGCGCCTGAAGGTATAGGATTTGAGTTCAATAAAGGTGGCGCGGCAAAGCCAGAAGTTGCTTCGCAAGTTATTACTGATTTTCGCGAACCCCTCACCGTTCATATATGGACGCCCGAAGGGACAGCCAGCGCATCGACTATTCCACGCCCGGTGATCAACCGTTACATAGCCGCAGTAGACTCGGAAGGTGTAATATCAACCGGCCATGCTGCGCTGGAAGTCCCTGACAGTATTTACATCAGCCTGTACCCAGCGGAAGATATCGACCGGTCGCCATCGGAGTTCCTGAATACACTTAAAGCAACACGCGATAATGATGTTTTGGGTAAGTTTCAGCCTGACTATGCCACCGAGGCAGCAGAATGGTGCCATTCAGATCGTAAAATTTGTTTCACCAAATACAACGGAACAGCTTTACACCGTTTTTGGAGTGACTACAAGTTAACAAAGACCTATAACCTGACCTACCGCAACTGTTCAAGCAGTGTTGCCTACGCGTTGGAAAACGCCCTGGATGGTGTGCTCTCCGGACGTACTGAAAGCTGGTTATCCATAATCAGAACGCTCACTATGCCTGAGCTTTGGGTTGCCGCTCAGTTACGCAAACGCGCTATCTCAATGGCCTGGACGCCAGGTCTGGTGATGGATTACTCCAGGGCGCTGCGCTGCATCATCCATCCGGTACCAAAGCCCTGGTATCAACGCGTTCGCTTCAAACGGCATGACAACAGAGAGGCCGATGAATAGCGCACTGACGGGATATCTTGGGAGTCAGTCAGTGGGAAACGGATTTAGAGAACAGCTGGATAATCAAAATTCCCACAGCAATAAAAACCATGCCCATGATGGCAGGAAGATCGAGTTTCTGCTTATAAAACAGGAATGACATTATAGAAACCAAAAAGATCCCCATCCCCGCCCAAATCGCGTAAGCGATACCAATATTCATGGTCTTGACCACCTGGGAAAGACCATAAAACGAAATAGCATATCCCACCACCACAACGATGCTTGGGATTATTCGGGTGAAGCCATCGGAAGCTTTCATCATGGTTGTGGCCAGCGTTTCAGCGCAGATAGAAATGGCGAGAATAATGTAGGTGTTGAGCATCTTCTTTCCTCTTGTACAAAATATCTGGAAGAGTATATAACCCGACTCAATCTAAAGTTTAAACAACCGGGAAATCATCCGCTATTAAACACGTCGCGGCGGCAACCGAAGCTCAGGGCTTATATCCACGCCACGTCTGGACATGAATTTTTTTTCTGATGCTTTGGTTGACGGGCGACGACTGCGCCTGTAGACGAAGACCGACGTTTACACCCGCAAATGCGGGGGCAGAATTGGCGCTCGTCAGAGGTGGCTGGGATGCTGAACAGTATAGCGCTCAGGCTTCCTTTACCGCAGTTGCTGAAGTCCGCCAATGGTTGTGCCGGGTGTTCCTGATTATGGCTGGATCACCTACGGGGAACGGGGCAAGATCCTGCATGACTCACTGAGCGTTGTAGCAAATCCTGAGTGCAGGTCATTTTAAATAAACCTGGTTAAAATTGTTCCATTTTTTTTCCACATAATTAATAAAATCTAAAAACAGAGGGGAATAATAGGGTCTATGCATCCAGACAAGATAGACGGGTATATTAGCCAGTTTCCATTCAGGAATGATCTGCACAAGTTTTCCGTCGTGGATATGTGTTAATGCTAGCCATTTAGGCGTGCCCAGAAGCAGCCCTTTTCCTTCAAGGAGTAAGTTAAAAAGAGCCAGAAAATCGTTAGATTTAATAGCAGGCTTGTGATTTTTGTCTAAGGAAACTGTTTCATCCCCTTTTGAAAAAATCATATTATCTTTTAGATTACAATTATCCACCATCAACAGGGTATGCCCTTCGAAATTGTCGGGCCTGTCAAAAATATTAAATTTTTTAATGTATTCAGGAGAGGCGCAGCTAATAAGCTCAACAGAGCTTAGTTCTCTATGCACCAGTTCTGGTCTTTGAATATTTCCGTATTGAAGTGCTACATGATCGAAGTTTTTCACATCATGATTGAATTCAAAAAGCTCCTGTGATTTTATCTCCACCCTGGCCATAGGGTTTTTTATTATATATTCACTTGTCCAATGATTAGCAAGCAACTGACATACCACAGAGGGTACGGAGAATTGTATGTCCCCCTGAATTAAGAGTTCAGGATTCTGTAATTCTGACAGCAGGGACTGAAAGGATTCAGTAATATTCTTCGCTTTACTATACGCAATATGACCCGCAGAAGTGATTTCAAAATTACGAGCATCCCTCTTTATCAGCATCGTTTGGACATAATCCTCTAACCTGGATATAGCCTTGCTCACGGTGCTGACACTAACACCGAGCTCACGAGCAGCAAGAGAAAGGTTCGCCTTCTCAATTGTCTTTATAAAAATCACCCAATCACGAAGCTCGCGAGTGTTATTATATTTCAAGTTTCACCTGCAAAGAAATAAAAACAAAATTTACTATAGCATGAAATTTTAAATAAGGGATAAACATGATGCTCTGGTAACTATATAGCATAATTTTCTATTATGTTATTTTATTATGTAGCTAACTACATAATTCCAATTTTTCCAAATTGGAAAAGTTAATTTTCCCACTTGTTCATTCACTTGTTTGAAATGTAAATGTATTATAAACGAATTGATTTTTTAGGCTTAACATTTGAATAGAATGAGAACTAATCATGAAAAAAAAGCATTTAATACCTTTAGGTTTACTCATTGTTTTTTCTCTTTCTCAGGGTTTAAGTTATTTCAAAGTTTGCATCCCTCATGCTATTAAAAGAACTGCAAGAGCAGTAGCCAACGGGTACTTCATTAAAATATTTGTATTGATAGCGTTAAATTGAAATTTAATTTATTTTAAAAGATTGAAATTATGAATAAAATGTTCAAGAAAATATTTGGCTGGGAATGTTCTTCATTCGACATATATCAACAGAGTTATTACAAGTTTGGCGGAAGTGTAAATACACACCCTAAAATCTTGCAGTATCTGTTAGATAAGAAAATATGCGAAATAGATTTTTATCATTATAAAAATAAAGATATCATCCAAGGTTGTTTTTTTGAAATCAGTAATAAGATTGGCGTTAATCTGTGGAGAACATATCCCATAACGAGTGATGAAATCATATTACCTGTAAACATAGATAAGAAAGTATTCCTCCCGGGACGTTCAAATAAGATATCCTCTGCCCATTCCAACCATTTTTACAATACAATTTTCACTAAGTTCAGACCAAAGAAGAAATTTATATGTCTGGCCAAGGATGATTTTTCAAAAAAGAGCCATAAAAACAGAAGGAATGAATTCAATAAATTCATTAAAGAGGGAGGTGTCGTTAAAAATGTAAACGAACTACAACCAGAACAACTTGCCAATATATATGTACTTCTTTTCAAAAAAAGATTCCAGGACAATGTGAAATGCTACAGCAAAGAAATTTTGATAGATTTTTTCACATATTTTAAAGATATGATTTTTGGTTATGTTCTTTTTATCGATGGTTCGTTACCCTGCGCATATGATTTTATACTTAAGGCTGAGTCTGATAAATGGATATATTTTGATGTGCCTAATGGGGGTGTAGATCCTGATTACTCACATCTGAGTGTCGGAAGTATACTCATGTGGTTGAATATAAATGAAGCTGACAAGTTATGTAATGATAAAAACAAAAAGAGGCTATTTTCAATTGGATTATATGATCCAAAATGGGATTATAAAACGCGTTGGTGCAATAAGGTGCCTGTTGGTAAAACAATCTTCATGTAAACAGGACCTCAGTTGCAGCCGGTTTGAATTTTATACTGCAACTGCAAACAGACCCGTTTTAGTTCCACGCACTTTTTGAGATCACGGCCAGATAGATCCCTTCCCAATATCGGTGCCAGGATAAATCAGAGGTCCGGGCGAGATATACCTGCTGATGAAAGCCTTGCTCAGATTTGAGTCAAATCAATAAACGCGCAGGTATTGTTGCGGATGTGGGATCGGAACTGTAATTTCCCATTGAGCGGGATTTGACGAGATATTTATTATTTTACTAACATCCTGTTATTCAGTGCATTTTCGGGTCAGCGATTGTCGGGTTTTGTAGGATAATGATGCACGGTTTACGGGATACAACGCTTTATTAACAGGATAATGGGATGCTTGAACTGTTTGACGTGAGCTATGAAGAGCTCAGAATGACCAGAGTAGATGAACTTTACCGGCTAAGAAAAACAACCTTCAGTGACCGGCTGGGATGGGAAGTTGTTTGCAACCAAGATATGGAGTTCGATGAGTTCGACAATGACTCAACACGCTATATTCTCGGACTGTGTAAGGGGAAACTCGTTTGCAGCGTGCGATTTACCGCTCTCGACCAGCCAAACATGATAACCCATACATTTCGTGCGTGTTTTGATTCGGTTCCACTTCCTTCTGAGGGAGTTGAGTCGAGCCGTTTCTTTGTCGACAAATTGCGAGCCCGGGAACTTCTCGGCGAACGATACCCTGTTAGTCAGGCACTTTTTCTTGCCATGATAAACTGGGCTCAGGATAACGGACATGCTGGTATTTATACCATCGTAAGTCGCGCTATGTTGACGATATTGAAACGCTCGGGCTGGCAAATACAGACACTTAAAGAGGCATTTCTTAGTGAGCGGGAACGCATCTATCTGATCTATCTTCCTGCCGGGAAGGACGATCAGATGAACATGGCCACAGGACTCAACAGCCAAACAGAATCTTTGATTACCTGGCCGCTGACGCTGCCGGTATAATCAGTTCCAGTTCAACGCCCAGCCTGATTGCCTGGCGGGCGTTACTGACACCCAGCTTAGCAACGACATTTCCCATATGAAACTTTATCGTACTGACTGAAACGCCGATAATAGTCGCAATCTCTGCATAGGTTTTCCCCATACTGGCCCAGTAAAGCACCTCATTTTCACGGAGAGTGAAAATGTTATTTTCCTTTCTCGCCGTAATTTGACGTCCGCGAGCTGATATACCGCCAACAAGCCGATACATCTGTTCATTTATATCGATGAGAAGCATCTGCAAGTTGCCACGTTCAGAAGTCAGTCGCTCTTCCAACTCTTGCTGGCTATTGTCGGCAATGATAAAAGACAGCAATGCCAGATTTCCCATCTGATCATGCAGCACAAATGTATAGCCATTCAGAATGTTGTACTGCCTGGAAAGGGAAAAGATTTTTGTAAATTTCAGTTCAGACATCAGCGTGATGTTTTCGTCCCACGCAAAAGGAGAGGTTCTTTTGAATGCGGTGAGTATTACCGGGTCGGTAAGCTGAAAATTGTTGGCCCGATAGAGATTGACCCACTCATCAGGATAACTGGAGATGATCAGGACTTCTGCAGGGTTTTTTTTCCTCACAACGGTATAGGCATAGTCGGGACTGCCTAGTGGACACAGCTTACGGTCGATATAATCTTTCAATGTTTCAGTGATCGTGTGATTTTGTTCAAAAGCACTAAACATACTGACTCCCTGAGGGCTGCTTATCCCTTAATGCCGACATCTATACTTAAGTACAGGTTTTTTCAGGACTTAAGTACAACTTACGCCCCATTATAATGAATGGTACCTTCTTTAACGAAAAAGAAACCTCACACACTGCTCCGAACAATGTGTGAGGAGGCCAATGGACGGCCAACACCAGGGAAACACTCGTACTAAAACCATAATAAATTAAATTTTAAGAATATAAAATTTTTTTGATAAAAGCGCCCATTGGGTGCTTTTTTTTTGCCCGATTAAGTCGGCTAAAAGACCGGCAGAACCGGCCATGATGCGGGCAGGTGATTCAAAACCTTTTTGCCTGCCCGACATTCATTCAGAAACCTTTTCACCGTCAGGTCGGATCCTGAACCAGATCGCATACATTGCAGGCAGAAAGACGAGAGTAATAATGGTGCCGCCGAAAGTCCCGCCAATCAGCGTATATGCCAGCGTTCCCCAGAACACAGAGTGTGTCAGGGGGATAAAGGCCAGAATCGCTGCCATTGCCGTCAGTAAGACGGGTCGTGCGCGTTGAACGGTAGCTTCCACGATGGCATGGAAAGGGCTAAGGCCTTCCTGCTCATTGTGGTGAATTTGGCCTATCAGGATCAGCGTGTTACGCATCAGAATGCCGGACAGTGCGATGAGTCCTACCAGTGCGTTGATGCCAAAAGGTTGCTGGAAGAGAAGCAGCGTAGGCACCACCCCGACCAGCCCCAGCGGCGCCGTCATAAACACCATAATCATTGCCGACATCGACCGCACCTGCACGATGATAATGAGCAGCGTAAGGGCAATCATTATCGGGAATAGCGGCAGCATTGCCTGGGTGGCCTTGCCCGACTCCTCGATGGCACCCGCCTGCTCAATGTGATATCCCGGCGGCAGGGAGGCGATGACCGGCTGAAGCTCGCGTGTGATCGACGCCGACACATCCGGGGGCTGCAAGCCGTCGGCGATATCACCACGCACCGTAATCGTCGGCATTCTGTCGCGACGACGCAGCAGCGGATCCTCCATACGAACTTCGGTTTCACCCAGTTGCGAAAGAGGAATACGCTGCCCCCCGGCACCAGCAAGCGTCAGTGCGCCAAGCTGAGCCGGATCGAGACGCACCTCTCCCGCCGCCCTGCCCGTGACTTCCACAGAACGAATATCTTCCCGGACCGCAGTGACCGGTGCACCACTGAGCAGAAATTGCAACTGCCGGGCTGCGTCGGCGGGTGTCAGTCCCATAGCCTGCAGCCGGTCCTGATTTAACGCGAAATGTATCACCGGTACCCGTGAACCCCAGTCGGTATTAACCGTACGCATCATCGGGCTGGCCTGCATCAGCGCTTTCACTTTGGTGGCAAGCTGGCGAAGGACGTCAGGATCAGGTCCCGTTACCCGATAAGCAACCGGGTATGGGGAGTACGGGCCAAACACCAGCTGGGTAACGCGCACCTGTGCCTCAGGCGCGAGCCCGTCAGCCACGGTGTCACGCAGGCGTTGTTTAAGCGCATCGCGTTCATGCTCACTTCTGGTGAGGACCACGATTTTCGCGAAAGATGGATCCGGCATCTCTGGCGCCATAGCCAGATAGAAGCGCGGCGCGCCCTGGCCGATATACGCGGTTACCGTCTGCGTCTCTTTTTGCTCACGCAGCCAGTGTTCAATCCGGGCAGTCGTCATACTGGTCTGTTCAATTGAGGTGCCGTAAGGCATCTGGACTTCAACCAAAACTTCCGGTCGATCGGAGGTGGGGAAAAATTGTTTCTTCACCAGCCCCATACCCAATATGGCGATGATAAAGCAACCAATCACCGCGCCAGCGACCCACCACTTACGCCTGATGACCAGAGTCAGACATTGTCTGAAGCGATTATAATGACGGGTGTTGTAAATCGCCGCGTGACCGCCTTCTATTGGCTTAATGTCAGGCAGCATTTTCACACCGAGATACGGGGTAAAGACCACTGCAACGACCCAGGAGGTGATCAGAGCAATCCCCACAATCCAGAACATGTTGCTGGTGTATTCGCCGGCGGTCGACTGCGCAAATCCGTTGGGCATAAATCCGACAGCAGTGACCAGCGTACCCGCAAGCATGGGGGCTGCCGTATGGCTCCAGGCATAGGCGGAGGCCTTAATACGGTCGTAACCCTCTTCCATTTTGACCACCATCATCTCCAGCGCAATGATGGCGTCATCAACCAGCAGTCCCAGCGCGAGGATGAGCGAGCCAAGCGTAATGCGATCGAAATTTTTACCGGTGGCGGCCATCACGACGAAAACCACGGCGAGAGTTAGCGGCACCGCGGCGGCGACTACAATGCCAACCCGCCAGCCCATGCTGACGAAACACACGACCATCACCACCAGCAGCGCCACAAAGAACTTGATCATGAACTCATCGACAGCAGCACTGATATTGACGGCCTGATCGGAAACGTTAGTCAGCGTCATGCCCAGCGGCATCCCTTCATTAATCGTACTGACTTTTTGTTTTAGTGCTTTACCCAGTTCGAGGCCGTTCCAGCCCTCACGCATCACCACGCTCAGCATCAGCGCGGGCTCCCCATCATTACGAATAAGAAAATCCGGGGGATCGATATAACCGCGCTCTACCTTGGCGATATCCGCCAGCCGTAAAGTATGATTACCGGCAACAACGGGGGTATTACGAATTTTCTCCAGCGTATCCAGCGCACCGTCAAGACGGATAAAGATTTCAGGTCCGCGCGTCTGTATCGAACCTGCGGGCGACAGAACGTTCTGTGCATTAAGCGCAGTAAAAATTTGTTCCGGTGAAATACCGAGTGTGGCCAGCCGGTCATGGGAGAAAGAGACATAAATACGCTCGGCCTGCTCACCAGTAATGGTGACTTTTTTCACGCCGGGCACATGGAGAAGTTGTTGACGAAGCTTCTCGGCGTCACGCGTCAGAAAGCGCTGCGGCTCCCCTTTTGCCTTAAGGGCATACAGCGCGAACACCACATCGGAAAATTCATCGTTAACCATCGGCCCGATCGCCCCCGCGGGCAGATTACGCGCCTCATCACTGAGCTTTTTACGCGCCTGATAAAACTGCTCCTGCACTTCTGACGGCGGAGTACTGTCCTTCAGGGAAACCATGGTGTAAGCCATTCCCGGACGGGTATAAGTCTCGGTACGGTCGTACCATTTCAGTTCCTGCAGGCGCTTTTCGAGAGGTTCCGCCACCAGGTCCTGCATCTCCTGTGAGGTAGCACCGGGCCACGCGGTGATCACCGTCAGCTGTTTGACAGTAAACGGGGGATCCTCAGCCCTGCCCAGTCCGAGAAAAGCCATTACCCCGGCCACGGCTATCAGGATTATCAGGAACAACGTGATTGCCCGTTCGCGCACGGCCAGAGCCGACAAATTAAAGCGATGGTGACTCATGGTGCGATCCCCTCCGGGCCAGCCATCGCCGTTCGCACGGTTTCGCCTTCATGAAGCAGATGCGCCCCCAGAGCAGCTACCTGCTGTCCGGCGGTAAATGCCCCTGAAACGCGCGCGCTGTCGTCGCTGATGCCGAGTATCGTTACCGCATGCCATTTCACTTTGGCGGGTTTGCCTTCCACCACCCATACGCCAGAACCCCGTCCGGCATCCCATATGGCACTGAGCGGCACCGACCACGAGGGTGAGGTCGCCGAAGATTCCGGGATATGCAGCGTCACGGTTGAACCTAACGGGGCACGGGCTGCCGCGCCGCTCAGCACATAGCGCGCCTCAAAGGTACGTGTCGCGTTATCCGCAGAATCCGACAGTTCCCGCAATCTGGCTTCACTGACACTCTGACTACCGTACATGACGGCAGACGCGACCGATCCGACTTGCGGACGCAGCGTCTCCGGGAGACTCACCATCGCCTCGCGCTGTCCGGCACGCGCAAGACGCACTACCGTTTGCCCCGCGCTGACGACCTGTCCGGGATCTGCGAGTGTATCCACAACCACGCCATCAGCATCTGCGCTAAGCACGACGTACTGAGACGCGTTAAGGGCTACGCGCGCCTGCGCCTGAGCGGCACTCAGCTCGGCGCGTGCCGAGTCTGCAGCAGCACGTACCTGACTGTAAGCCGAAGCTGAAATCGCACCGCCACCCACCAGACTGCGATAGCGTTTTTCATCCTCGCCGGTCTGACGGGCGCGAGCCTGGGCGGCAGTCACTGCATCCTGAGCCGCACGTGCCTGTAACGCCAGGTCTGCGGGATCCAGCCGAAGCAGCGGCTGGCCTCGCGTGATGCTTTGCCCTTTATCCACCATCCGCTCCAGCACTTTACCTGATACGCGAAAACCGAGATCTCCCTGAAAACGCGCGGCCACAATGCCGTTAAAAACGCGTGATTGTTCCTGAGCAGGTTTGACCTCCGCCGTCCTGATAAGCGGTGGCCGGGTACGCGGATCGTCAGCTGCACTTGAAGGATCACCGCAAGCGGTCAGCAGGAGCGGAAGCAGACAGGTGGCGGACAAAAAGAGAGTGTGCCGGAGCATGGGTTGCCTTACTTAAAAAAAGTATGAGCCGCCATTCTCTGACTAGTGACCAATTATGTCAATGGTCACTACTTAAGGTTTCAGGCTCCTGAGCACCACTGCTGTCAGCAGTGCGGCATCAGCTTCTGCGGTATCAAGATAGATTTGCAACTGAATCGGATCGGCGAGGGGTCTTAGCACCAGATAAACAGCGGCAGCCGTTTCATCGAGCGGTGTTATCTGCTCAAACTCACCGGCACTCCGTCCTTCCTGCAAAATATCGACCACGGTTTTGCGCAATCCGGCCTCATAATCAACCGCCGCAGCCCAGCGGTCACGGGATGAGACGGCGGCGATGTCATACAGACGCCTTTCGCGGAAAAACAGCTCAGTGCCGCCCAGCGCAATCACCTGAAAAAGGGTGCGAATTTTCTCTGTGGCGGAGGATGAATCCGCCAGCGCGGCCTCCAGACGGCGGGCAATCTCCGTAAGGCAATTAGTGCAGATCACTTCTCCGATTTCCTGTTTGGAACCGAAAAATTTGTAGATATATGCCTTTGAGAATCCGATGGATCGGGCGAGATCGGAAACAGTTGTTTTTTCAAAGCCATAATGGCTGAAGTACTCCATTGCGGCATCCACAATCTGATCACGGATAGTGTGATCAGACGGTCCTCGTGTTGTGGTGGACATTTTTTTATCGGTCATTTTTCAGCCTGGAAGTTGGTTAATTACACAGATAGCTTGTGACCCTAGTATATTTTGGTCACAAGTAAATATCGTTAAAGTGTTTTTTATTTTCTTTATCGCAGAGAAGTGGTGATGAGGTGACAGGGAAATAAAACAGAAATACGTCGGGGATGTTTCTCAAAATCAGGGGCGCATTCACTATCATTGGGGCGCACCGCGCCCCGGTTTAACAGTCAATACACGCCAGACAAGCCTCGCTATGAAGATTACTTACCCTCAAAAAAGTCTGAAGGAAGTTGTCCCGGCGGCATATTGATCACCTGGTCATTATCCGGACCTTCATTTTTCATGTAGGTCACTTTGGCAAACTTTATCTGCTCCGCTACCCGTACTGAAGCGGGTGTGAAGCTTGATTTTTTATCGCGTTGCTTAACGTCTGACGACTTTAGGGTTTGGCTGTAATTTAGCTGTTCACTGTCGCCTCAGGCCTGATGCGTACGGATGGCCTGAATAAGATGATGCCGGTGTCCGCTCCTCGCTTATAGCAAGTCCGATGACGGCTCTAGGTTTGTTTTCGTGTCAAAACGCACAGGGCTGACAGCATGGTATATTACCTGCTGCCACCGCTACGTCGCATTGCCGACGTTGAATTGATTCTGCTGTGAGGATCCCGATATGACCACTTTTTATCAACTTTCGGCCACCAGTCTCGATGGTCAGCCTGTCTCTATGGCTGACTACGCTGGCAAGCTGGTTCTGGTGGTTAATACTGCCAGCCATTGTGGTTTCACGCCACAATACGCAGGCCTTGAAACTCTCTACAAGAAATACGCGACCCGAGGTTTGATCGTACTGGGTTTCCCCTGCAACCAGTTCGGTAAACAGGAACCCGGCGGCGCCGATGAAATCGCGCAAACTTGCCACATCAACTACGGTGTGAGCTTTCCGATGTTCGGGAAAGTGGAGGTTAACGGCGCCGCCGCGCACCCGGTGTTCCGTTACCTTAAGGATGAATTGCCCGGCGCTCTGGGCGGGAGGATCAAATGGAACTTCACTAAGTTTCTGATCGGACGCGACGGCAAACCCCTTAAGCGTTTTGCACCGATCACGACCCCGGAGAAAATGGAAGCGACAATCCTTGCTGCACTTTAAGCAATTTTTTTGGTTTCGGACTTCTCTTCACGAAATCTAATCCCGGAGCCCTGTTGTTCTTCATGATTTTGCCTTTAATAAAATCAGAATATCATTGCGCCGAAGCTTTATTCGCTACAAAACGCCAGCGGATATAATCATAAGTCCAGTTAAAGACTAACGTATAAGGAAGGAAGACAAATATTAGCCCTATTTCGACCATGAAAGCCTTAGCTAATGACAAATCGAGTAAAAACATGGCGACTGGCGTCAGAGAAAGTACCAGTACAATTTCAAAAATCACGGCATGCAGAATTCTTACTGTAAAATTCCGTTCGAATGCAAAACGCCTTTGAATTGCGTCAAAAATCTTATTGAAGATATAGTTCCAGATTGTTGCGGTAATCGCGGAGATAACAGAAAGTTTACCAGACTGTAATAAGGACACTTTCAGTACAGTAGAAATAAAAATGGCGATAACGACATTCCCAAGCAATTCGAAAAGCACCGCATGGAAAATCCTCTCGGCTGTGCTTTTATTCAACTCCACTTTCATCTTACCTGACTCCCGTTTACCGCAAATGACCTGACGTTAAACGTTGTAACCTAAACCAATACAAAACACAGCCTTAATCTATGCGATCATTAGTCCATTATCGCTGAAGCAGATTTGACGCCCCTTATTGTTACTTAATTGTTATTGTTGTGTCACGACAGAGACGCTGGGTTTTCCTGTTTCGATTTCGGTCGAATTCATTTTTTTACGCGTATGAATTTCCTCAATAATTTTGGCGAAGCGTTCTTCATTAAGTTTATAAAACACGCCCATAATCACAGCCGCCATCACAGCCAGTACGCAGGGCCAGATAAAAATAAGCTGCCGTAAGCCGAGTAGTGTCGCACTGCTTTGCACCACGTTAGGAATATAACCAATTTGCGTCAGCATAATTCCTGGCAGAAAACCCGCCAGCGCCGCAGAGATTTTGCGCGAAAAGGTGTAACCGGTATACACCGAGCCTTCAGCGCGGATGCCGGTTTTCCATTCGCCGTAATCCACGGTATCCGGCACCAGCGCCCAGTTCAGGCTGTTGACAAAGGCGGTGCCAAAGAACGCCATGCAGGAAAACAGCACAAAACTTAACGAGCTGTTTCCCCAGAGAAAATTGAAAATATCGCCAGCCGCCCACAACAGTAATCCGCCCAGATATACCTGCTTTTTGCCAAAACGTTTCACGCAACCGGGCACCAGAAAGACGCCGAGCAGAATACAGCCCATGCTGAAAAATCCCATCCACGACAGCAGATGAATATCATTGAGGACGTACTGCGTGTAATACACCTGGATCGCCAGTTTGATATTAAACGCCGCCAGCGTACACAGGTTGGCGAGACACAGTACCAGCAACGGCGGATTGCGAAATATGGCGCGAAACGATCGCAGAATGCCGGATTTATGCCCCGCTGGCGTGAGTTCAACGTAACGTTCCCGGACGCCGCGATAACACCAGCCCATGCACAGAATGCCGCAGGTGGCGAAAATCAGCGCAGCGGAGAAATATCCCACCGCGGGAGAGTGACCCAATAACGCCTGCACCGGCATAAACCCGACGGTACACAGCAGTAACCCGAGCGTGGCACCGCCCTGACGCCAGGCCGCAAGTTGTGCCCTTTCATGCGGATTTTTGGTGATGGCGGGCACCATCGCACCGTACGAACAGTTCATCAGGCTGTAGAACAGGCCGAACAGCATAAACAGTACAGTGGCGAGCGCCGTTTTCACCGGCAGGCCAAAATCATTCGCCATAAACTGTGCGGTCGCCACCAGTCCCACCGGCACCGAGGCATACAGAATAAACGGCCTGAATTTGCCCCGCGCGCCGATATGGCGGCGGGAATCGAGCAATACGCCGGTCAGCATGTCGGTAAAGGCGGTGAAAAACTTCGCCACCAGAAAGATGATGCCGCCATAAAACGCCGGCATGCCCAGTTCATCGGTATAAAACTTCAGCAGATAAAGTGTCCCGATGCACAGCATCAGGTTCGAGCCAAAATCGCCCATTCCATAGGCGCACTTCTCACGCAGGGTCAGCGGATCAGGGTGATGTAAATCCTTCATAGTCGATCCTCACAGCGCCCCGCAGGGCGCTGACACAGTGAATGCCTTATGCCGTCTGCCTGCGCTGCTCGATTTCCGCCACGATGCGCACGTACATTTTCTCGTTGAGGTTATAAAAACAGCCCATCGCCACGATAGTGATCGCTGCCAGCGCGCAGGGATAAATGAAGATCAGCTGACGCAACCCTTCCTGCGTACCCGCCGACTGCACCACGTTAGGCACATAGCCGATTTGCGTCAGCATCAGGCCGGGGAAAAACCCCGCCAGCGCCTGCGAGACTTTACGAAAGAAGGTGAAACCGGTGTAGACGGTACCTTCGGAACGCACGCCGGTGCGCCATTCACCGTATTCCACCGTATCGGACACCAGCGCCCAGTTCAGGCTGTTGACGAAGGCCGAACCGAAGAACGCCAGACAAGAGTACGCGACAAAGCTGACCGATCCGCTGCCGTAGAAGTAGTTGAGAATGTCGCCGACAATCCACAGCGCCAGACCGCCGATATAGACTTTTTTCTTGCCGAAGCGGCGCACGGCGGCGGGCATCAGGAACACGCCGATGAAAATGCAGCCCATGCTGAAAAAGCCCATGTACGAAAGCAAAATGGGATCGTTAAGTACGTACTGGGTGTAATACACCTGGATCGCCAGTTTGACGTTGAACGCGCCGAGCGTGCAGAGGTTCGCGATGCACAGGATGAACAGCGGACGGTTACCGGCGATCGCACGAAACGACTGCAACAACCCCGGCTTTTGCGCAGGATCCTGCGGCTGCGCTTCGACATAACGCTCTTTCACACCGGCATAACACAGCCACATAAACAACAAGCCCACCAGTGAGAACAGCGTCGCGGCAAAAATATAACTACGCTGCGAACTGCCTTCGAGCAGATTCATCACCGGCACAAACCCAACGGTACACAACAACAGCCCCAGCGTGGCACCGCCCTGTCGCCACGCCGCGAGTGAGGCGCGTTCGTCGGGATTTTTAGTAATGGCGGGCACCATCGCGCCATACGAGCAATTCATCATGCTGAAGAATAAGCCGTACAGCATGAAGAGCAGCGTCGCCACCACGGTCTTACCGGTAATCTCCAGCGGAGTGCCGACGAAATTGGCGACAGCCAGCAACGTCACCGGAAATGCAGCGTATAACACGAACGGGCGAAACTTCCCTTTCGGCCCGATTTTGCGGTGAGAATCCAGCATGATGCCGGTGCCCATATCGGTAAACGCGGTAAAGAATTTGGCGATCAAAAAGATAATGCCGCCGTAAGTTCCCGGCAAACCGAGTACGTCGGTGTAGAATTTCAGCAGATACAGCGTGCCGATATCGAGCAGGATATTGGAGCCTAAATCCCCCATGCCGTAGGCCAATTTTTCCCTGAAAGGCAGGCGCAGCGTCGCAGGGTTTTCCGGTGTTGTCTGACTCATTATTATTCTCCTTCACCTGCCGGAGCGATGTCCTGAACCCCGGCGGGTGAGCCTTATCAGAGGTAACGTAATTCGCCGAACAGCGCTGACCACTCGCTGTCTGCACGATAAAAGACCGGCGGTTTGCCTAACGGCGCTGCCACTGTGATATCGCCGCCGCGATGGGTTTCACCGGTCCAGGCGTTGGTCCAGGTATCCTGCGGCAGATACAGCGACCACTCGCTGCGCCCTTCTTCATGCACCGGTGCCACCAGCAGATCGCGGCCAAACAGGTACTGGTATTTCAGCGTGTAAGTGCGGGCATCGTCTTCGTAATGCAGGAAAAGCGGCCGCATCACCGGCAAACCGCTCTGGCTGTTATGCTTCACGGCCTGTCTGATGTAAGGCTTGAGATGGGTGAACACGCCGGTCATACGGGCGAAATGCGCGATGGTTTCCGCATCGCCGTCAAACTGCCAGTTATCGCCCGGACGGTTGCCTTCGTGGGTGCGCATCATCGGCGTGAAAGCGCTGAAATCGCACCAGCGCAGCAGCAGTTCTTTGCTGCGTTTCATATCAAACAGCGTGGTATAACCGCCGATGTCGCTGTGATGCAGACCGTGGCCGCTCATCGCCAGTGATAAAGCTGCCGGGATCACCGAGGCCAGCCCGTCGTCCAGGCTCCAGTCAACGTTCTGATCGCCCGCCCACATCATGGTCGAATATTTCTGGCTGCCGGTGTAACCGGCGCGCATAAAGAACAGCACCTCGCCGAGCTTGCCGGTTTCCTGCAAGGCTTCGTAGTTGCACTTCGCCCACAGCGCGGGCCAGGCGTTATGCATAATTTCCGCGCTGACGCCATTATGCAGAAAAGTATCGGTTGGCAGATATTCGCCAAAATCCGCCATCCAGCCGCCGCAGCCCAGTTCAATCAGGTTCTTCTTGATGACGTTTTTAAACCACTCATAGGCCGCGGGATGGGTCAGATCGACCACGCCTGCATAGAATTCGCCGAACTCAACGTGGTAATCCGCACCGCTGGCGTCTTTGGTCAGATAGCCGTGTTTGGATGCCTCTGCGCATAAGTCACGATCGCTGGCGACATACGGATTGATGTAAGAAAGAAACTGCACGCCCTCTTCTTTCCACTGCGCGATACGTTCGTCGAGTTGCGGATACAGCTCGCGGTTCCACTTCCAGTTCCACATCACGCGCTTGCCGAACGAGGTCATACGAATACCTGACCAGTCCTGCGCCCAGATGCCATTGACCTTCACGCCACCTTCGCGCATCACGTCGAGTTTTTGCTGGCAGATTTCCGTGCCGCCCTGAACGCCCAGCGTCACGCCGTTGTATACCCAGTCCGGCAATTCCGGCTGGCGACCTAACAAGGCGGTGAGTTTTTCCAGCAGGCTGATATAGCTGTCGGCGCATTCAAAACGTAGCGTGGCGTTATCTTCCCAGAAGGCCAGTTCGTGATAATCCGGCGCACTGAAATCGAAATTCATATAGCCGCTGTTTTCAACGTGGCAGTAAAACTTCTGCGTGCTGACAAACGTCGGCTGCGGGAAGAACGTCCAGTAATAGTCGCCGCCTGCGTTCTCTTTGCAGTCGGCCTGCCAGGTGACATAGGTTTGTTTGTTACGCCCGACGCCCTGCTCGCTGGTCCACAACGGGAAGGGTTTTCCGCGCAAATCAAAGTAAGAAAACTGTTCACCGCAGCCATAAATATGATCTTGCGGTTCTGCCGCCAGTCGCAGCCAGATGCGGTTATGCGCGCGGTCGTCGTTTTGCAGGTTAAGCTGTAAACGCCCGCTGTTATCAGTGGTGATCGCAATCCTCGCGCTGAGCGTATCGCCCCGGCTGAAATGCAGATCCCATCCCGCAGGGTGCGCGGTAATTTTTACATCGGTCAGGGCAACCTTTTCGTTCAGGCGATCTTTAATACTGAAATTGCCACGGAACATGTCGATATCCGCCTCGCCAGCGCCAATCCATAAACAGGGCGCTTGCGCGGTATGACGTAAAATCTGGCGCTGCTGATAAATCAGCGAAAATTCATTATTACCGGCGATAAATTCAATCTGAGTATTTTTATTTTGTAGGGTACTCATGATGGTCTCCGTGATTTTTATTTTGCATTGATGTCCAGCAGACCGGCGGCAACGGCAGGTGCCAGCCCCGGTGCCAGCGGCAGACGCGGGATCACCAGGCAATGCAGAAGATGATAAATATCCTGTTTACCGTCCCAGACTTTGGTGGTCACTTTGTTGTCGGTATCCAGCTCCTGCCACCACGAGCCATTTTCGAAGTCCATCAGGTATTTCACGCAGTATTCCCACCAGGTCTGATACCAGGTTTCGTATTGCGCTTCGCCGGTCAGGCAATGCAACGCATACGCGGTACCCATCGCCTCCACAATGGGCCAGCGCACGCGTTCGCGCACGATAGGTTGCCCGTCCCAGTCAACGGAATAAACAAAACCGTCTGCGCCGTCCGGTGCCCAGGCATCGCGGATCGTGGCGTGGAACAGCCCTTTGGCATCTTCCAGCAACCAGTCCGGTGGCGTTTCAAAACGAGCCTCGAGCGCGGCGTGAAGGTGTAGCATCAGGCGTCCCCATTCGATCCAGTGCCCCGGCGTGCCGCCGTAAGCGCGGAAACGGTGCGCAGGATTGTCTTTGTTGTAATCGCGGATCGGCTTCCACTGCGTATCAAAATGCTCATTTACGCGATACTCGCCGCGACGGGCGACGTCATGAATAATCACCGAGGCAATTCTCAGTGCGCGATCCAGCCATTTGCGCTCATGCGTGACGTCGTAAACGATCAGGAAAGCTTCAACCGCGTGCATATTGGCGTTACCGCCGCGATAGGCTTCGGTTTCGGTGAAGGCCTCATCCCACGACTCGAGACACATCTGCTCGTCTTCACTCCAGAAGTACTTTTCGATCACGCCGATGGCCTGATCGAGTAATTTTCTGGCCTCAGGATGGCCTGTGGTGACCGCGCTGGCCGCGCCCAGCAAAACGAAGAAATGCTGATAGCCCTGTTTTGAAGCATCCACTACGCCTTCATCATTCACGCAGGCGTACCAGCCGCCGTGCTGTTTATCCGCCAGCGCGCCATTGAGCGCACGGATACCGTGATCGACCAGCGAATACGCGCCGGGACGCCCCATACCTGCGGCAACGGAATAGACGTGCAGCATGCGGGCGGTGATCCACAAATGCGTGCCCATATCGGTCCGCACTTGCCCGTTATTGCCCAGCCAGCCGAAGCCGGTGGGCACGGCGGCATTTTTGCCAAAATCGAAAATCCGGTCGGTTTCCTGCTCAAGCCAGCGATGGTGGCTTATCGTGTTAAACCATTTCATTTTCAACTCCTTTCGTTAGCGGCGACGCGCCATCATCTCGTCCACAATGTCGCCCAGACGCTGCAATTTAGGCGCGGAAATATCCCTGAGCATGAGTTCGGTATCAGGTAAACCGACCACGGATGACCAGACCGCACGGCCTGCGAGAAAACCGGATGCGCCCGCCGTCATGGCGACACTGACCGCACGCGGAAAGAGTTTTTCATCGACGCCGGAGGAGAGGATCACCCACGGCATATGAATATGTTCATTGAGGTGTTGCGAGGCGCGCAGCAGTTCAGCCTGCGTGCCGCGCCCGCTGAGGGGCATTTCGACTTTATAAAGGTCAGCGCCGCTGTCACCGAGTTCTTTCGCGGCATCGATAATCGCCTGTTCGCGGTCAAATTTATCGCCACGACGCGGCGGCCTGACCACCGGCTCGATAATGCTCAGCAATCCGTGCGCATGGCAGCGTTGATTAAACTCTTTTACCCTCTCAAGACGCTCCTGCGGGTCTTCATCGCTGCGCCACAACACCAGCAGTTTCAGCGCCTTGCCACCGTTTTCCCTGACCTGCTGCGGATCCACATTTTTGTCGATCACCACGCTGTCGACCGGAATGCCATTGCCCGGAATAAATTCGTCTGCCGCGACAATCATCGCGCAGTTTTTTGCAATGGCCTGCTGCTCAACAATCTGGCGGTAACAGAACTGCTGATCGACCAGAATCGCTGAGGCGTACGGCGATAGAATCCGTGCGGCATTGACTTTAAAATCAGTAAGAACCTGATCGGCGACCGGCGCTTTCGCACCCGCGGCCACGAACATTAAGCGCATCGCTTCCCGCTGATCGACCGCCAGCATGGCGAATCCGCCGGAAGGACGGGTGATATCGTTAAGGCTGTAGTGAGTCATTTAACTTTCCTTGGTTAATGCGTTACATATGTATTTTCTGAGTCAGACCGGCGCTGGTGCGCACCTGCTCAAGAATGGCGGTCCAGTCCTGACGTCCGCGCCCGGCGGCACGCGCCTGGTTGTAGACTTCGCGGGAAGCCGCACCGAGCGGCATTGGCACATGCAACTGATTGGCGACGTCCAGCGCGATACCGAGATCTTTATGGGCCAGATCAATCATGAAAGCCGGTGACAGATCGCCTTTGAGCACTTTGTTCGGCCATGAGGTGGTGAAGTGGCCTTTTCCGGCAGGCGTTCCGCTCATGACCTGCAACGCCACATCGAAAGAGAGATCCAGTGCTTCGCACAGCACGGCGGCTTCGGCGGAGAGCGCATTCAGGGCGATACTCATGTAGTTGTTGATCAGCTTGACGCGGATGCCTTTGCCCGGCCCGCCCGCATTAATCAGTTCAGATCCCATCGCCATCAGCACCGGCGTCGCCCGCTCAACCTGTTGCTGCGTACCACCCGCCAGTAGCAGTAAAGTCCCCGCTACGGCGTGATCCGAGGTTCTGCCGACCGGCACGTCCATCAGGCTGAAACCTTTTTCGTGCATCTGTGCGATCAGCTTGTCAGTTTGCAACGGGTGAATAGTCGACATGTCGATAACCAGCGCCGACGGACTCAGGGTTTCGCAGATACCGTCGCGGCCAAATAACACATCGCGCACCAGATCGCCGTTAGGCAGCATGGTGATGACAAATTCTGCGCCCTCCGCTGCCTCTGCCGCGCTCTTGCAGCCCGTTGCTCCCTGCTGCACCAGTGCTGCCACAGCCTGCGGATTAAGATCGAACACCGCTAACCGGTGTTCCTGTTTAATCAGGTTGGTCGCCATCGGAGCGCCCATTTGCCCCAGACCAATAAATGCCACATTTGCCATGCGTCTCTCCTTTGTGCTGATCAGCCATGTCATTTTTTGATAATCAGCGCTGTCTTTGTTTGTCGTTTTTTGATCGTATTTGTAATTTCAGGTCAAAAAATTGACAGCCATCACTTTTTTAACAATTCGCTTAATTAAAATAACCTCATCAAAACACGCTTAAGGAACAGCCATGATTCGCATTGCCTGTGTCGGGATCACCGTGATGGACCGGATCTATTACATGAATGAATTACCTGCAGAAGGAGGGAAATATGTCGCTGAAAAATATCATGAAGTGGGTGGCGGCCCGGCAGCCACTGCCGCAGTGGCTGCCGCAAAACTGGGCGCAGAGGTGGACTTTATTGGCCGCGTGGGCGATGACGATACCGGCAACCGGCTGCTCGCGGAGCTGGGATCCCTGGGGGTAAATACCCGCTACGTCCGTCGCATTGAGCAGGCGCGCTCGTCGCAATCTGCCATTCTGGTGGATCAACACGGTGAGCGGATCATTATCAATTATCCCAGCCCGGATTTACCCGTTTCCGCCACGTGGTTACAGGCCATCGACTTTTCGCAGTGGGATGTGGTGCTGGCGGACGTGCGCTGGCACGACGGTGCGAAACAAGCGTTCACACTGGCGCGTCAGGCCGGTGTGCTCACCGTGCTGGATGCCGATATCACGCCGCAGGATGTCGCCGACCTGGTGGCGTTAAGCGATCACAGCGCATTCTCTGCCCCCGGTTTGCAGCGGCTGACCGGAAACGCCGACGCCGGTGCTGCGTTAGTTAACGCACAAACGCTCACAAAGGGTCATGTGTATGTCACGCAAGGCGGGCAAGGTTGTCTGTGGCTGGAAAATGGCAGTCTGCATCATCAGCCCGGCTTTGCCGTCAGCGTGGTGGACACGACCGGCGCAGGGGATGTTTTTCACGGCGCGCTGGCCGTTAGTCTGGCGCAGGGTGCGGATTGTGCGGAAGCCGTGCGTTTTGCCAGTGGTGTGGCCGCCCTGAAATGCACAAAGCCAGGTGGCCGTGCCGGAATTCCCGACTGTGATCAGACACGGTCTTTTTTGTCACTTTCTGTATAGAATACGACTCAGACGCTCATTTTGGAGGTATGCCCATGAGTCTTACGGAACTGACAGGGAATCCGCGCCACGATCAACTGCTCGGGCTGATTGGTGAAAACGGGTATATGAACATTGAAGAACTGGCGGCCTTACTTGATGTCTCGACGCAAACCGTACGCCGGGATATCCGCAAGCTCAGTGAACAGGGACTGGTATCGCGTCATCACGGCGGCGCGGGCCGCGCCTCCAGCGTAGTCAATACCGCCTTTGAGCAGCGGGAAATGTCGTGGACAGAAGAGAAAAAAGCGATTGCGCAGGCGATCGCCGATTACATTCCCGACGGTTCGACGGTGTTTATTACCATTGGTACCACGGTTGAACAGGTGGCACATGCCCTGCTCAATCATAACCATCTGCGCATTATCACAAACTGCCTGCGTGTAGCCCATATTCTGTATAAGAATCCGCGATTTGAGGTGATGGTACCGGGCGGAACGCTGCGTCCTCACAACGGCGGAATTATCGGGCCTTCGGCGACGGCCTTTGTGGCGGGATTCCGCGCAGACTATCTGGTCACCAGCGTCGGCGCGATAGAAAACGATGGGGCTTTAATGGAGTTTGATGTCAACGAGGCCAGCGTGGCGAAAACCATGATGGCGCACTCACGGAATATCCTTCTGGCTGCGGACCATACCAAATATCATGCTTCCGCCGCCATTGAAATCGGCAATGTCTCTCAGGTGACGGCATTATTTACGGATGAACTGCCTGCGGCGGGTCTGCACAAGATACTGAAAAACAACCAGGTCGAAATTGTTAAAGCCAGCACGTCGGATTAACGGGCATAATCCCCTTCTCGCCAATTTTTATAAGAAATGAGTCTGCAGATGACAAATAAGGATGTTTTTTCAAACAAATTCAATATTCAGCCTGAGGGCGATATTGTTTGCCATGTTACAGATGAGTACGGGGACATCATCGTCGCGGACACTGAAGAGCACCGTATACTGCGTTTTGAAGGGATTAATGAGCAGAGCAAAATGCTCAAAAAAGACGTTAACTTACCTGTTCATCATTATTCCAAAGCCATGTTGATGGCGACCGCGTTCACTTCCGGGCGGACTGCGCTTCTGCTCGGACTTGGCGGAGGCGCATTACTTCGCGCGCTTCATACTCTGGATGATCAGCGGGTTATGGATGTGGTTGAGCTGAGAGCGGGTGTGTTATCCGTCGCGCAGGAATGGTTTACGTTGCCCGGCTCGGACAAAATCTCTTATTACATTGAAGACGCAGAACATTATTTGCGCAGAGAGCATACGCATCAGTACGATTTGATTTTCTCAGATTTGTACTCAGCCTTTTCGATGGAGCCACGTCAGGGCACAGAAGCTTTTCTGAGATTGTGCCTGGAAAAATTGAGCGATCAGGGCTGGCTGGTGCTGAATTATTACGAGGTGCCACGAGCCGGAAGCGCATTATCTTGCGCACTGCGGGAGGTATTTGGTGAGGTACTTTATTGCCGGGTGCCGAGTGGGAATGTCGTCATTTATGCAGCCAGAAAACCGCATCTACAGACGATAAGTGAATTAAGAGAGCAGGCCCAATTGCTGCTTTCTCGTCTGAACATCGGCAACGAGATGGGTGATCTGTCAAAAAATATTGTCCCGCTGTACCAGTAGCCGCCTCTCAGGATACCCCTGACCTCTGACATATATGCCAGCGGCAGGGGCATTCCGGTCATAAATCTTTAAACGATCCCAGCCGGAATCCGCGTTCTGTAATGGCGGATTTCAGCGTTTCTGACGTCAGCACATCCAGTTCTGCCAGGCGCGGATAGCAATATTTACTCGCCAGAATGGTGTTATCAATAAACGATGGATGCGTCATGATTTCAACAGAGCGATCGCCACGCTGTGTCGCATTGTCCAGCGTTTGCAGAAACAGCGCTTCTGAAATGGCATCGCCGTAGAACGTGCTGTCGAAACCGTCGGTACTTTTCGCGCCGCACAGAGCAATTTCACCCTTGCGGACTTCGTCGCGGTCAATACGCACCGGAACGCCCTTCTCTTTCGCGAACGCTTCCACTATCGGGAATATTTCCGCAAACATATGCACGTGGTGGTGACTGTCGATATGTGTCGGCATTTTGCCAAACAGCTCGATAAAACGACCGAACTGACATTCCAGTTCACGGGCGATTTCATCCAGCGGCAGGGTTCCGGCCTCGGCCATATCCCAGATCCATTTTCCCAGTTCGCCTTCACGGGTCAGATTTGGCATAGGCGAAAGCGGACGGCCTAACGTCAGGACAAAATGCATCCCGACGCTCAGTAGCGGGCTGGCCTTGCTGAGAACAGCGGCGTGTTCGATGCCCGGCGCATTCATCATCGCCGTGGTAGACCGCACCACGCCGTGATTGAACGCCTCAATGATCCCGTAGTTTTGCGCTTTGCAAAGCCCGAAGTCGTCCGCGTTCACAATCAGTAATTTATCCATAAACACCCCTTCCGGAGAGCCTTCCCTTGCGGGAAGGCGATGGGTTATTTTAACGCGGCAATGGTTTTTGCAAAATTCGGCAGCAGTTTTTCATGTGCCAGCAACATTTCACGTGCCAGTATTTCGGCATCTTTATCGGAATGGATCAGCGGGCTGAGGTTCATCGCCAGCAGCACATCGTTCAGCTCGCCGCTGATGGCGGCATTGCTCGCAGCAATCTCAAAACCTTTAATGGTGTAGATAAGCCCCAGCACTTTTTCGTCGAAGTGCGTGATGCGCGGATGGGGTTTTGCGCCGTCACGCCCGATGGTGCAGGTCATTTCCACCGCCCAGTCCGCCGGAATATTATCAATATGCCCGTTGTGCGGGAAATTGACGTACTGTTCAGTTTGCTTGTCGTTATAAATCGCGCTGATCACTTCACACGCCGCATCGGAATAATAAGCGCCGCCGCGAAGTTCCAGCTCTTTTGGCTTCACGTTCAGATCAGGATTTTTGTACAAATCGAACAGCTGTTTCTCGACTTTTTGCACCACAGTGGCACGCGCGCCGCCTTTGTAGAACTCACCCATTTCAATCGCCAGCATCTCTTTCTGCTTGAAGTAGTACAACAGGTAAGAACACGGCAGCAGATTCAAAGAGCGGATCAGGCCTTCGCTGAACGGCAGGTCGAAGATGTTTTTCACCGAACCGGCGGTCAGTGTGCCGGAAGCCACACCGTCGAGCAGTTCGGCAAAGCGTGATTCGCCGTTCACAATGACATCTTTGATGAATACCATGTGGTTCAGGCCAAAGAGGTCAATGGACAAGTCATCCTGCGGCGTCAGTTTCAGTACATCCTGAATGAACATTTTCATGCCGACAGGGATGTTGCACACGCCGATGAATTTTTTGAATTTGGTGTGACGGAATACCGCCTCAGTGACCATACCGGCCGGGTTGGTGAAGTTGATCACCCAAGCGTCCGGGCAGATTTCTTCGACATCTTTAATGATGTCAAAAATCACCGGAATGGTGCGCAGCCCTTTAAACAAGCCACCTGCGCCGTTGGTTTCCTGCCCCAGATAGCCGTGACTCAGCGGAATACGTTCATCAAGTTCACGCGCTTTTAACTGGCCGACGCGCAGTTGCGTGGTGACGAAATCGGCGTCTACCAGTGCTTCGCGGCGGTTCAGCGTTTTATGCATGACAATCGGCACACCGGCACGCTCGACCATACGCTGGCAGAGATTGAAGATAATATCCTGCTTCTCTTTTCCGCCTTCGACATCCACCAGCCATAATTCAGTGATCGGTAATTCGGCGTAGCGTTTAATAAAGCCTTCCAGTAATTCCGGGGTATAGCTGCTCCCGCCACCAATAGTGACGACTTTCAGTTTTTTATTCATAGGAACTCCCGTGCAATAATCATGCACTGCAAATTAATACAGAAATATTGTTGAATGAACCGACATTAATTAATGCTGCACAACTTCTTCCGGTAATGGTTCGGTGTAAAAGAAGTCAGCTTTTTAAAGTTTTTAATAAACATACTCGGGCTACTGTAACCGGAATCGAAAGCAATATCCGTGACCGAGTAGTTAGTGATCTCCAGCTGTTTTTTGGCAAAATCAATACGGATTTCATTTATAATCTGCATCGGCGTTTTGCCATAATGTCGCTGCGTCGCGCGCGTCAGGTATTCCTGCGACTTCCCGGAAAGCTCCACCATATTGGATAATGCTTTATCACCGAAGCGCGCTTTATCATGCATTTTCTCAATCGCCGTTTTCAGCCAGACTGGAATATCAGGGGTCACTTCTGATTCACGGTGATGACGTAAGCGGTTAACAATATAAAACGTCACCATCTCCAGAAATTCATTGAATTCACCGTTGCGGAAATTCATTGAAGCAATGACCGACTCAATATAAGCCAGAAATTCCGTTTTTATCTGATAGACCTGCGATGCAACGAATCGGGCAGGTAATAACGATAAATAATGTTGCTCGAAAAAGGCTTTACTGATCCCAACATTTAAAATCCGGGTAGCACCAAATTCATAAAAACTTTGATGGTTAGAACCTAACGGGATGAAAACGAAATCGCCACGTTCTAAAAGTACCCGTTTGCCGTTAACGTGCTGAAAATACCGGCCAGTCAGGACGATGGTGAACTCATAGTAGTCATGCTCATGCAACCCGGAGATGCTTTCTACCTTGTTGTAGATAAACATGTGGAAATTCTGACCGTCGAAGAGTTGATTTTCGCGCGCTGTCTTAATTTCCATACTCAGTACCGGTGGCTGCATTATGGTTCCCTACGTTATTTTATTTTCTCATGAAGCTCAATGAGTTCTGCAATCAGTTCGCGGGCGAGCATGGATGTCATCAGGTGATCCTGCGCGTGAACCAGCACCAGGCTGACTTTGGTTTTGCCTTCGCCCTGATCTTCTTCAATCAGTTTGGTCTGTATCAGATGGGCTTCATTGAGCGCCATTCTCGATTGCGCCATCACTGCACGCGCCTGCTCAAAATCGCCTTCTTTGGCTTTTTTCAGTGCTGAATACGCCAGGCTGCGAGCCTGTCCGGAGTTAATAATCAGCCCCATCACCACTTCTTCTAAATCCTGCAGTTCGCTTTCGGTATCAACAATGCTGTCTAAATCCATCATTTTTATCTCTCCGTGATTTGCCGGACAGCGGCAGGAAGCTTGCCCCGCCGCTGTCCGTTCAGATTAAAATTTCAGTGCTGCGGCAATGTCTTCTTCGCTTTCTTCTTCCTCGATTATCGCCTGCGCTTTGTTCGACAGGATAACGAAAGGCATATAAACCAGCGTGGCGATACCGAGGTTGAACAGAGCCACTAACAGGGCGGCGATGCTGCCGTTACTGTTAAAGAAGGCGCCCAGACCGGTAGGCATGGTCCACGGCGCGAGGTTCGTCACCGGTGGAATAATCCCCATGCTGTAAGCCGCCAGCGTAATCGCCGCCAGAATCGGCTGGACCAGCACGAACGGAATAAACATCACCGGGTTCATGATAATCGGCAGGCCGAACAGGATAGGTTCGTTAATCTGGAAGATGCCTGACGGCAGCGCAAGCTTGGCGACCTGACGATGATCTGCACGACGTGATGCGATAAAGATGGCGATAATCAGACCCAGCGTCGCTCCGGAACCGCCCAGCAGGATGTAGGAATCCAGCATCGGTTTGGCCCAAAAGTGGAAGGTTTTACCCGCGTCAATCGCTGCGCTGACAGAACCGTACTCGGTATACAACGCAATGTTTTCCAGTGCCCAAGGCGTCATGATGCCGTTGTCCAGTGCGGTCAGCGCCAGTGAACCGTGCACACCGAAGAACCACAGCAGGGAGTTGAAAATCACATACGCCCAGCCGACTACGCTGCCCATTGCCGCCAGAGGTTTGGAAATAGAATCCATAATAATCTGGTGGAAGTTATGACCGTATAATCCCAGCAACCAGGAAATTACTCCGAAGAAGAACAGAATAATAAAGCCCGGAATTAACGCGGAGAATGAACGGGAAACCGACGTCGGAACGCTCGCGGGTAACGTAATGACCCAGTTTCGGCGAATAACAAACGTAAACATTTCGGCGACAACCAGACCGATTATCATACCGGAAATAATATTCGCGCCACCTAACCAGTTTGCCCCGACCGCATAAGCTTCACCCACGCTATAAGGGGTAACCGTCATAAATGCGGCGACAGCTAATAAGCCTGCGGAAAGCGAATCGACTTTTCGTTCTTCTGCTAATGCCATCCCGATAAAGAACGGTGCCATTAGCGACATAATACCTAACGTGCCGTTATAGACATTAATACCAATCGTTTTTAAACCGGCCAGCGTTTCAATGGTTGATGGGTCTAAACGTACGCCCAGAGAATAAAAGAAGGAACCGGCACCGAAGTTCAGAAATACGTTATTAATTAAAACGAACATGGCGCCAGCCAGGGTCAGCGGCATTAATTTGATAAAACCATTTTTAATGGCATTAATATGCGGCTGTTTACCTATTTTGACGGCAAAAGGAAGAAGTATCTTTTCAAGTGAATCAATGGCTTTGCTCATTGGGATTTTCCTTTAATGCCGCCATCCGGCGGCCAGGGTATGAAATTCGCTCTTTGACTGGAGTTCTCTTTGACTTAAAAATTTCAATATAAAGACGTTCAATTTAAAAATAAGGAAAAACGGTAAATTACTGCGCTGCTGCTTTTTTGATCGCAGCAACCGCTGCTTTCAGTACACCTAACCCATCAATTTTGCCGTACAGAGCAGAATCGATCACTTCAACCGGTTTGCCCGGTAATACTTTTTTGATTTCGTCGAGCATGTAGGCAATTTGTGGTCCGAGTAACACCACATCTGCGGCGGCACCTTTTTCGGCAGCCAGTGTTTCTGGGAATGCTTCGATAATGACCGGTACTTCATATTTCTCGGCCTGGATTTTCATTTTAGAAACCAGCAACGAGGTAGACATTCCCGCGGAACAAAACAAATAAATGACTTTCTTTTCCATGATGAAACCCTCATATCCCGAATAAATTACAGCTCCGACAACGGTTCCTGGTAAACCAGTAAGAATGCTTTCAAAGCCAATCGATGAAAATGACCCATTGTCTCTGCCTGAATGGAGTATACGGCATCGCTTAGGCAGGGGATAATTCTCAACTAACCAAAATTGTCTCTCCTTGACCAACGCCTATGACTCCCTTCACGTTTTGGGCAAATAATTCGCGGGGATAAATAAGATTGCGGCGCCCATGAAGCAACAACAAATTAACATTTAAGCCTACCTAAGCCGGTTCTGTTATGAGAAACTAAGAATGTTTGCGCAAACATTCTTGTATCGATCCCCGGACATCAGTGACCAACGTTTTGAATAATAAAATAAAATCGCAAAAAGGCCGTTCCCGTACGGCTACGCTCGAAGATGTCGCCCAGGCTGCCGGACTTTCTCCGATGACAGTCAGCCGCGCCTTAAACAATCCCAAAGTCGTTCGCCCTGCAACCATCGCGCGCGTAATGGAAGCAGTCAACAGCACCGGATACATTCCGAATATGCTGGCCGGTGGACTGGCGACCAGCCGCACCAAACTCATTGCCGTCGTCGTGCCGCAAATTAACAACAATATGTTTGTCGATACCGTTCAGGCGATCAGCGATCAGCTGGCGGCACGCGGTTACCACATGTTGTTGTGTATTGTCGGCTACGAGCCGGAAGACGAAACCGATATTGTTTCCACGCTGTTGTCCCGTCGCCCGGATGGCATCGTACTGACCGGTATTCATCACACATCAGAGCTTAAAAGAATCATCCTGAACGCCAATATCCCGGTAGTAGAGATTTGGGATCTGACGCCGACGCCGATTGATATGCTGATTGGCTTCTCGCACGAAAAAGTCGGCAATGCCATCGGTGAATACTTCGCCACCAAAGGATTTACGCGTTTTGGCTTTATCTGCGCCTCGGATCGCCGCGCAATGGTACGTAAAAACGGGACGATCAGCGTATTGCGGGCGATCCCTGAGCACGACATTAAAGAAGTGATTGTGTCACGACCGGCGAATATGGAAGTCGGACGCCATGCTCTGCGCCAGTTACTCGACAGTGGTCACCGGTTCGACGCCATCATTTGCAGCTCCGACACCCTTGCCCAGGGCGCCATTATGGAAGCCGAAGCACAAGGTTTACGCGTACCCGATGATTTCTCGGTGATCGGATTCGCAGACCTGAATTTTGCCGCACACAACCGCCCTGCCATCACGACCGTCAGCGTCGAAAAATGGGATCTGGGCATCCGCGCGGCGGACATGCTGGCGGATAAAATCGAAGGCATCACGGTTGAAGAACCTATTGTGGATATGGGTTACCGGCTTGTTATTCGGGAATCAGCCTGATGGCTTTTGTCGAGTCTCCGTGCGAATGAGGGCATTTTGCAACTGCCCCGGCGTCTTTCCAAAACGTTGCCGGAAGACGTCGATATAAGCACTGACGTTGCTGTAACCACTTCTTAACGCCACCTCGCTGACCGGCAAGCCGGCAAGCACCCATTGCAATGAAGTGACAACTTTTGCCTGCTGTCTCCACTGGCTAAAACTGAGGCCGGTTTGTTGAGTAAACAAACGACTCAGGCTGCGAACGCTGAGCCCCCATTGTTGGGCAAGCTGCGTCTGGTCCAGCTCGCATGCCGGGTTTTTCAGTAATTGATTCGCGACATTACGCGCCCGGCGATCGACGGGCAACGTCAACTGAAGCGGCAAGTCAGGAGCTCCGGCAATTTCAAAGCCTAATAATTTGAGAAGATGGCTTTGATATTCCGCAGAGGATGAAAGATCACCTTCCCGGCACAGGCGTTCCAAAATCGCCATCACGAAGGCATCTGCCCCATAGACACCCAGATGAGCGGGAAACGGTGAGCAGGAAGCAGGTTCAAGGTAAAGGCTTTGACCTTTCACGCCTGCCGGAACCCAGGCCCTGTGGCTGACATCAGCGGGAAACCATCCCAGTGATCCCGGTGTGACAGTCCACTGTACTGACGTCGTTTCAATGACAAGAATGCCATGACTCAACCAGTACAGCTGACCGGATGCGTGTTTATGCCAGGGCGTCGAATGCAGACTGTCGTAGTCGAATCTTTCAATTTTCATCTTCTGGCCGGTTAACCGTATATCTTGTCCAGATACGGATAATACCCTCATCCGCTCTTCCCGTACTCTTTCTGCTCTCAAAATGGAGGAACCGATGAAAAAGACAACTCAGACAGTCATTGATGCACTGCAAAACGTGGTCTGCAGCCCTGAACACAGCGAGCATGACATTGCCCTTTACTTTGATCCGGGCTATCAGCAGGTGGTCGATGGTCACCGGCTCGATTACCGCGAATTTATTCAGCATATGGCGCTGCTTAAATCACAGACCACACAAATAAAAGTCTCTGTTCTGTCCGCCGTCACGGAGGATCAAACGGTGTTTACACACCATCATGTCAACGCAGCAAAAATTCAGGGTGAACACTGTGAATTTGAAGTTTTTGCCCGCTTCACGTTGTCATCTGGAAAGATCATCCGCTGCGAAGAACTCACCCGGATGATTCGCGGCACATCAGGTGACCGCGATCTTGGGGGCAGACATTAACAGTCCCTCACTCTTAGCTTAGGGGTGGGGACCACCACCCGATAACCAGGCTTAATTGATACGTTTCCCTTCACTCGCTACCTGGTCTGGTGGTCAGGTCAGCGCGACCCTCACCTTTAGTCCAATAACGAGCGTGGCAAAAAACATGATGCAACCGGCGGTGATGAAAACACCTGTTACACCGCTGATACCAAAGAGTAATCCTCCCAACGCAGCACCCGCAGCAATTGAGGACTGAACGGCTGCGACGACCATGCCGCCAGCGGTTTCAGCCTGATCGGAAACCGAACGCGCTACCCAGTTTGACCACGCAACCGGTACGCCACCAAATGCCATCCCCCACAACGCGACGAAAAACATCAATCCCTTTTCCTCCAGTGGCAGCAAAATCATGCTTAATGCCGCGAAACCGACAAGTGCTGGCATGATTATCAGGGTAAGACGCAGGCTTCTCCCCATCAGCCACCCGGCCAGCAGCGTACCGATAAAATTAGCGATGCCAAATCCAAGCAGTATCAATGACAAACGATCCACATCGAGTTGGGCAATATTTTCAAGCGCCGGGCGAATATAGGTAAACAGCGCATACTGACCCGTATGGGCGATCACACACCCCGTCATTCCCATCGCAATGCCTGGGCGGCGGAGTAAATCCATGACAGATGCCGTTATCGTCATTCTACGCGGCGCCATTCCAGGAAGGGTAAACAGCTGAAAGATCAGTGTCAGCACGCCGACTGCGGTTGCAGCGATAAAAGCACTACGCCAGCCATAAAGCCCACCTAAATAGCTCCCCAGCGGGATCGAAACCACAGTACCGACAGCAATACCGCTAAAAATAATGGAGAGAGCACGCGGGACGCTTTTAGCCGGGACCAGTCGCATCGCTACGGCAGCAGCCATACTCCAGAAACCTCCCAGCGCGATGCCCAGCAAAATGCGCATGACTAACAGAACAGCCAGACTGGATGAAAGTGCGACAAGCAGGTTGGAGGCAATCATCAGCACGGTAAAACCCAGCAAAACATTTCGGCGATCATAATTACGCGTCAGGCGGGGAACCATCAGACCCGCAAACAGGGCCACCACCGCCGTTACCGTTACAGACTGACCAGCCAGAGCTTCGGTCACACCGAGATCGGCGGCCATGGGTGTCAACAGGCTGGCAGGAAGATACTCCGCAGTCAGCAAGCCAAACACGCCCATCGTCAGTGAAATAACGGCCATCCATGCGGATTCTTTGGGTTCCGAGCTATTCAAACTCGCGGATACAGCTACAGTTGCTTCATTTCTCATAACACACTCTTCCTGGGAAAAAATCACAACACCAAGTCTAGAGTTGAGCAGCTGGACGATCTATGATGCCACATCCTGATTTTTTACCCGAAACGCCGGTTATGCCTGTGAATAAACATTTTGCCCTGTCATCCGAGCTCATCAGTGAACTGCTGCTGGAAATGCGCCTGCGTGGCGTGCAGTATCGCCGTTTACAGACTGGCTCTGAATTTGGCGTCGGTTTTAGCAACAGACCGGGACATGCCTATTTTCATTACATCGCTGTGGGCACTGCTCTGCTTCGCACACGCGACGGTACGTTGCACCAACTGAAAGCCGGAAGCATGGTATTCATGCCGCAGGGTGAGGAGCATCAGCTTTTATCGGATGTCAGCTGTTCATTTCAACATATCGACACGTTAGGCTTTGCGCCTTTGGGCGAGGCCGTCAGCGGAATCAATACTTGTCCGAGTTCGCATCCGACACCCAGCACGGTTCTGTTTTATGGCTGTATGGAGTTCGATCTTGGTGGAATGCAGGGGCTTGGTAAACTGATGCCGCAAGCCATAGTGGTTGAGGCAAATGAACAGGTCTATCCGGGACTGGTTCCTATACTGGGCGCGATGAAATTTGAAATCTGTTCCGGACGCGCAGGATTTGCGGGCATTCTGGCACGCCTCGCAGAAGTGGCGGCCGCCATGATTGTGCGTGGATGGATCGAAAACGGCAGCGAGAACGCCGCTGGCCTGATCGCTGCGTTACGTGATCCCCGACTCGCCCGTGCTATTCTGGCCATTCATCGCGATACGAGTCGGGAGTGGTCTGTTGCAGAGCTCGCTGCACAGTCGCATGTGTCACGTTCTGTTTTTGCTGAACGCTTCAAATCAATCATCGGCATACCTCCCCAGCGCTATGCAAGGGAGGTGCGAATGCGCATCGCAAGTCACTGGATTATTCACGATAAGATCTCAATTGACACCGTTGCTCTTCGCCTCGGCTATGCCTCCCAGGCAGCGTTTAGCAGAGCTTTTAAGCGCATCAATGGATATCCGCCGGGCGCTATGCGTCAGCGACCCGCGAGACAAAGGGGAATCGCATCAATCACCCATCCGGGCTCTGCCGTTTAAGTGGATATACCCACGGGGATCCGTTCCATCCTATTAAGAAATGAGTTATCCGTATTTATGGGAACGTCGCCGAACCCCCGAATTCCAGATAGATTTTCGCCAGATTTTGGAACTGATTAAAGCGGTTTTCATCCAGTGATAGCTCCGCCTGGCGGCGCTTCTCCTGAGCATCAAGCCAAAATGAGACAGGCACAGCGCCCTGGCGATATCGTACTTCGTTCAGTCGCTCAGACTCCCTTGCCAGTTCAAGTCCTTCATGCAGCCTTTTTTCCTGCGCCAGTAACTGGTTACGCAGGGACAGCTCGTCTTCAATACTGCTCATCGCTTTATAAAGCGACTGCTTAAACTCCAGTAATCGCTGTTCGTAGTCGTTGCGGGCAATTTTTACATCCACGCCCTGTTGCCTCCACTCGAGAAACGGCAGTGTCAGGTTGGCGCCAACGGAACCGACAGGATTTTGCAGGAACGCCATCAGCGAGCTGCTGCTGGTACCCAGAGAACCGGTCAGACTGAATGCGGGATAGAATTCGGTGCGCCTGATATCAACGGTGGCCAGAGCTTCACGCACCCGCCACTCTTTAGCACTGATATCGGGTCGGTGTCTCAGCACGCTGGCCGGAATGTTCGCATTAACCGCGGGCATTCCCCCTTTTGGCAACGTCATCGGTTCAGCCACGGGGCTGCCTGGCGCGGTACCCAGCAATACCGCCTGCTGATTCAACGCCTGCAGGCGTTCACGCTGCAGCCCGGTGAGTCTGTTTTCCTGGGTCAGCAAGCTTTGCCGGGCATCAACCACATCAAGTGATGAAGCACCACCCGCGTGGTAGCGGGCCATCGCCAGGCGTAGCGTTTCTTTTGCGTAACCGATGCTCTGCTTAAGAACGCTTATCTGTTGGTTAATAAAACCAATGCGCCAGTAGTTGTCACTGGCCTCTGAGAGCAAGGTCAGGCGTGCTGCACGCAGATCCTCTTCTGTGGCCTGACTTGCCCAAACCGCGGCATCTCGCTGCCGGGCCATCTTGCCCCACAGATCCAGTTCATAACTGGTATTCAGGGTGGCGGAACTGCCCTTTTCCCAGCCTGATGAGCCGGTAAGTGGTTTTCTGCTGTCCACGCCCAGCGTCCCTTTTAACCCCGGATCGCTTGCAATGCCCACTCTCTCGGCGTCAAGCCTTGCCCGGTACATCCTTAACACGGCTAAAGCCACATCATTATTGCTTGCCATCACCTGGCGTAACCAGCTATCCAGCAGGGGGTCATTAAACGCGTTCCAGTCAAACGGCGCGGGCTCCCCGTCGGCACCGTCGTGATACCAGCTGGCCGGATACTCTACGGCAGGCGCGTGATAGTCGCTTTTGAGTAAGTTTGCGCAGCCTGCGCTGAGCGTGGCGGCGAGGCATAAAGCCAAAGGTGATAATATTTTCATAGGTTACTCGCTGGCCAGTGAAGCGACCGGATCCATCCTTGCCGCCTTGCGGGCGGGGAGATAACCGAAGATCATGCCAATGATTGTAGAACAGACAAATGCGGCGGCAGCAGCCTGCCAGGAATAGATGGCGGTAAACATTCCGCCTGCCAGTGCGGTGAAAAGAGCGCCTGCGGCATACGACAGCGCGATGCCTAATGCCCCCCCTATCAGGCACACCAGGACGGCCTCAATCATAAATTGCTGCATGATATCGCTTCGACGCGCTCCCACCGCCATCCGCACGCCAATTTCATGGGTACGTTCGGTAACGGACACCAGCATGATGTTCATCACCCCAATACTGCCGATCATCAGTGAGATGCAGGCAACCATAAGAATCAAAATGCTGAAAGTCATCGAAGTACTTTCGATGGATTTTCTTATCTGTTCAAAATTATAAAGCTGGAAGTCTTTTACGCGGTGACGCTGGGTCAACAGCTGAGATATAGCACTGACAGCGGCCTCGTTAGCCACATTGTCCTTCAGCCGGACGCTGATGCTGGTCAGTACCGGTTTACCTGCCATTCGGTACATTACCGTACTGTAGGGCATCCACACGGTAATACGGTTGGGTGCATAACTACGGTTATTACTCTTAGCGATGCCCACAACGCGTGCTGGTACGGAACCGAGGAATACAATTTGCCCCAGCGCCTTTAACCCCGCCTCATCAAATAACGCTATGCGGGCATTTTCATCGATGATCACTTCCTGCAGGGCGTTACGATCGTCCCTGAACGTTGCCCCCTGCAAAATCTCGATGCCATTAACGCGGAAGTGATCTCGCCCAACGCCATTGATTGAGGCGGTTGCGGATTTTCCGCGAAAACGAATGGTGTCTGAGGCACTGACTTCCGGGCTTACGCTGTCAATAAACCCCTGCTTCGCCAGTGCTGCAGCATCTGCTGGCACCAGCGTACGAATGCTTTCGGCGCTGTCGTCGAAGAAATCGCTCCCGGGATAAATGCTCACTACGTTGGTGCCCAGATCTTTAATATTCTCCAGCGTCCGCTGCTTCGCCCCTTCACCGAGCGCCACCACCGTGACCACGGCAGCGATGCCGAAAATAATTCCGGTCATGGTTAAGGTTGTGCGTAAACGGTGTGCGTTCATCGCTTTCAGCGCCATTCCCAGCGATTCACGTGTACGATCGAGAAAACTTTGCCAACGACTTTGCCGGGTCCTGTTGGGAGGCGGCAGTTTTTCCGTCGCGGTCAGGCGGCTGCCGCTGTCTGAGATAATTTCGCCGTCGCGCAGTTCGATAATCCGCTGAGCATGTTGCGCCACCTTCATGTCGTGGGTCACTATCACCACGGTATGACCCCGCTGGTGAAGTTCGCTGAGGATGGCCAGCACTTCCTGCCCTGACTGTGAATCCAGCGCACCGGTCGGTTCGTCCGCCAGAATTATCTCTCCGCCATTAATCAGCGAGCGGGCAATACTGACACGCTGTTGCTGACCGCCGGAAAGTTCACCGGGTTTATGATGCTCCCGCCCTTCCAGCCCGAGCCTGCCCAGCAGTGCTGCGGCTCGCAGCCGACGCTGGTCACGCCCGCTGTTGGCGTAAATGGCAGGGATCTCAACATTGCCCAGTGCGCTGAGGTCTGGCATCAAATGATAGCGCTGGAAGATAAAGCCGATATGTTCCCGGCGTATTCTTGCAAGCTCATCCGGTGAAAGCTGAGCAGCATTTTGCCCGCCGATGTAATAATTCCCGCTGTCGGGGACATCAAGGCAACCCATGATGTTCATCAGGGTCGATTTACCCGACCCTGATGCGCCGATAATCGCCACCAGTTCACCTGCCGCGATCGTCAGACTCACCTCTTTGAGGACGGTAAGCGTCTGGCCACCATTACGGTAGGTACGGCTAATACCGTTAAGCTCAATAATATTGCTCACAGCACGAACCCATCCCCAGGTGCTTTTTCACCCGGCTGCGACAGCACCACCTTTTCCCCGACTTTCACGCCATCAAGGATCTCAATATCCACGCTGTTGGTTATTCCGGTTTTTACCTGTCGGGTTTCAAGCTTGCCGTTACTTGTCAAAACCTGCACCTGCTGCTTATTGCCATCTGCTTTATGCACCGCCTGAATGGGCACCAGAAGCGTATTTTTACCTTCACCGGCAAGCAGCGTGACCTGAGCAGTCATGGCAATTCGCAGCCGGTTTTCCGGATTGGGCACGTCCAGCAGCGCGTTGTAGTAGACGGACGCATTCGAGGTACCTGAGCCTGATGCCGAACTGCTGCTGGCAAGCGTGTCGTCTTTCATTACCGATTCCGGCGCCAGTTCAACGGTGCGCAGTATCGCGTCATACTCTTTGTCAGGTTCCGAGAAAATGGTGAAGCGCGCTTTTTGGCCGATGAAAATACGGGTGATATCGGCCTCAGAGATCTGCGCCTTAATGGTCATCACATCCAGTCGTGCAAGTTTGATAATTGTCGGTGCACTTTGGCTGGAGTTAACCGTCTGCCCTTGCTGGGTCACTACTGCGATAACGATGCCGTCCATCGGCGCGACGACACGTGTATAGCTCAGGTCGACCTTTTTCTTATCCACCTCGATCTGCGCCTGCACCAGACGCGCGTTAAGCGACAGTAGCTCCGCACGCGTGGTCGCCAGCGTGGCTTCTGCGGACTCAAAATCTTCACGTGAGCTGGCTTCTTGGTTAAGCATCTGCCGCTGCCGTTTGTAACGGAGTTCAGCCTGTTTTAAGAGCGCCTGCTTGGCTTGCAGATCGGCTTTGACCACGTTGAGTGCGGCTTCTGCGGTGCGCAAATCATTACGCTGCGGCACATCGTCAATGTCAGCTATCGGTTGCCCTTTAATGACTTGATCGCCAGGCTTAACTTTCAGCGATTTTACCTGGCCTGAGACCTGAGCACCGACGTTAACGCGCTCAATCGCATCGATTCGGCCGGTAGCCAGTACGGTATTTTCAATATCCCCTTTACGCACCGGAGCCGTGACATACTCCGGGACCGGCGCGCTGCGCAGGAAGAACAAGGAGACGGTGATAAGAACAGTCAGCATCACTGCAGCAAAAATGGCGACGCGACGTGAAGGGAGTTTCATTAACATTGTGCGGGTTTTCCATAACATTAAAACGCAGCGATCTAAGATATCATTTTGCCCCCCTGAGTCTCTACGGGAGTTAAACACGGGGTTAGCGGCTATCCCCTTGCACAAAGTCGGAGATAGCACATTCCCGGATCCCTTTTTGGATTAAAGTGAACGGGTAGCCTCATTGGAGGTTGTCGTTAATCATCCTCACCCTCTCTTTGCCGGGGAAGGGTTAACTTGTAGCTTATTTCAACTTCACTTTTGTCCCACAAATAGATATCACCCTAAGTGAAACCCATTCCTATTTGTTAAAAATGTTAGCTAACATTCATAACAACAAATAACAGAAGCTTTCAATGCGGAATTAGATTGAACTAAATTCAGCCAATGGAATTATAAAGAAGACTTTGATAAACAATGCTATTCCTCTTCTCATCTGCAATAATCAGATAACAGTATATCCTATTGATTATTATTACTTTTAATTCAAATTAATCCTGTTGAGATCATTAAGATATTTCCCACCTCATAGTTCATGTGGAATTTATTCATTTATTTTAAATGTAGCGGTGATATTATCGGCTTGTACCCAAAAATAATAATAATTAACCCAAACTTAACATCAGGTATGTGAGAGTCGTAATTCTATGCTCCTTCAAAAAAAAACAACCCGTCGCAAGTTTTTACTTGGGTCGCTGATGGCTTTGCCTGTCGGGACCATCATGATGAAAGGGCTGTCAGCGGCACAAGCTGCGGAAATGGCTGCCCCGGATTTGCTCGATTATAAACCAATATTTTTCAGCGCCGATGAGTGGCAATTTATTATGGCCGCCGCTGACCGTCTGATCCCTGCTGGCGGCAAAGGTAAAGCGCCGGGTGCACTCGAAACCAACGTGCCGATTTTTATCGATCAGCAAATGCACGGTGATTTCGGTGAAGAAATTTACATGCAGGGCCCGTTCAACGTGCATGCACCGGCGACGATGGGATATCAGATCCCGTTCCGTCCGCAGCAAATCTACAAAACCGGCATTCGTATCGCGAACAGCTGGTGTCAGCAAAATCATCAGAAAGCCTTCCATGAGCTTAACGATCAGGACAAAGATAACGTACTGACGCAGCTTCAGAAAAACGGCATCAAGTTTGCGGACGCAGGCGAAGAAAATCTCGTCGCTTCGCAATTCTTCAGCGAACTGCTTTCAGACACCAAACACGGTTATCTGGCAGATCCGATCTACGGCGGAAACAAAGGGATGAAGGCGTGGATCGCCATCGGATTCCCCGGCGCTCGCGCCAGTTTCACCGAGTGGGTTAAGCAGCACAACGTCCCGTATCCGCTGGGGCCAGTGAGCCTGCAAGGCGCGCGTGCCTGATTGCCGCGCCCTAATTCCCCTTTTCTGATGACTGACAGGATTTAAGATGGCAAAAGTAACTAAACCAGAAGTCGACGTCGTTGTTGTCGGCCTAGGCTGGGCTGGCTCGCTGATGAGTATCGAGCTGGCAATGGCAGGCCTGACCGTTCGCGCCCTCGAACGCGGCGGCGATCGCGGCTACGAAGAATTTGCATACCCGAAACCGGCGGACGAATACGCCTACGCGGTGCGTAACAAAGTCATGGCGACGCCGGCTGAAGCCGCGGTCACCGTGCGTTACAACATGAGTGAAACCGCCCTGCCGACCCGTAAATGGGGCGCGTTTGCGCCGGGCACCGGCGTCGGTGGTTCTGGTCTGCACTGGACGGCGGTTCTGATCCGCCCGACGCCGACCGATTTAAAACTCAAAACGTATGCAGACGAAGCTTATAAGCCGGGCATCTTGCAGGAAGATATGCGGATCATGGACTTCCCGTTCACGTGGGACGAAATCGAGCCGTATTACACTAAATTTGAGCATATCTGTGGCCAGTCCGGTAAAACCGGTAACCTGCGCGGTCAGATTATGGAAGGCGGCGACCCGTTCGAAGGCCCGCGCTCCGAGCCTTACCCGCTGCCAGCGCTGGAAGATACACTCAACAGCAGCATGTTTGCTGAAGTCACCAAAAAGATGGGCTATCACCCGTTCCCGAACCCGTCGGCCTGCGTATCCCGCGCGTGGACCAACCCTTACGGCAACCAGATTGCGCCGTGTAACTACTGCGGTTATTGCAGTAAATATCCGTGCCTGAACTACTCAAAAGCCTCACCGCAAACCGCCGTGATGGACGCACTGAAACGCATGGATAACTTCTCTTATGAAGTCCACGCCAACGTGCTGAAAGTCGAGTTACACGATGATAAGAAAACCGCCAAAGGCGTGATCTACATGGATGCAGACGGCAACGAATGCTTCCAGCCGGCAAAAATCGTGGTGCTGAGCAGCTTCCAGTTCTGTAACGTGCGCCTGATGCTGCTGTCCGGCATCGGCAAACCGTACAACCCGATCACTGAAGAAGGCGTGATTGGCCGTAACTATGCGTTCCTGAGTAACGGCGGCTCGACGCTGTTCTTCAAAGACAAAAACTTCAACCCTTTCGCCACCGCAGGCGCCACAGGACAGATGTTTAACGACATCTCTCCGGGCAACTTTGATGGCCCTTCTTTAGGTTTCATCGGCGGCGCGAAAATCCACAGTTCTCAGGCCACCGGCACGCCAATCAGCACCTCGTTGCCAAAAGGCACGCCTGCGTGGGGCACCGGCTGGAAAGAAGGGATGGAAGAATGGTACGGCCATTCGATGAAAATCAGCATCACGACGACCTGCCAGTCGTATCGCGATATTTATCTGGATCTCGATCCGAACTACAAAGACGAATACGGCTATCCGCTGCTGCGCATGACCTTCGACTGGAAACAGAACGAACTCAAATTGCAGCAATACCTGAAAGGCATCGTCGGCAATATCACCAAAGAGCTGAACCCGGACAGCTACAGCGAAAGCTTCCTGCCGATGGACGCGCATTTTGACCTGACCAAGTACGTTTCCACGCATAACGTGGGCGGCGCGGTGATGGGCGATAACCCGAAAACCTCGGCGCTGAACAAGTTCCTGCAAAGCTGGGATGTGCATAACGTGTTTGTGCCGGGCGGTAATGCGTTCCCGCAAAACTTCCAGGCCAACCCGACGGACACCATCGGCGCGATCACCCTGATGGCGGCGCAGGCGATTAAAGATCAGTACCTGAAAAACCCTGATCCACTGGTTCAGGCATAAGCGGAGATGAACAGGATGAAACTTAAAAGTTTATTTATCGCTAATGCTCTGCTGCTGGGAGCAGGTTTTATGGCGAATGCGCAGGCGGATACCAATACACAATCCGGTAACGCAGCGCTGATCAAACAGGGCGAATATGTGGCGCGTCTGGGCGACTGCGGGGCGTGTCATACGGTCGCGGGCAAACCGGCGTTTTCCGGCGGACTGGCGATCAACTCGAATCTGGGCACCATTTATTCCACCAACATTACGCCGGATAAAGACCACGGCATTGGCGGTTATACCGAAGCACAGTTCTCCGATGCGGTGCGTAAAGGCGTTCTGCCTGACGGCACCCGTTTGTATCCGGCGATGCCTTATCCGGATTACGCCAAAATCAACGATGAAGATATGCACGCGCTTTACGTTTACTTTATGCAGGGCGTAAAACCGAGCGCGGAACAGCCACCGGAAACGGATCTGAGTTTCCCATTCAGTCAGCGCTGGGGGATGCGTTTCTGGAACTGGGCGTTCGCGTCTGATAAACCTTTCCAGCCAATCGGGGGTGCTTCCGCGCAGGTAAACCGCGGCGCGTATCTGGTGGAAAGTCTGGGTCACTGCGGCAGTTGCCATACTCCGCGCGGTTTCGGTATGAACGAGAAAGCGCTGGACAGCAGCGACTCTGATTTCCTGGCGGGCGGCAGCCTGAATAACTGGGACGTCCCTTCCCTGCGCGGCGTCGCGCACTGGAATGAACAGGAGGTCGTCGATTATCTGGGCAAAGGGCGTAATGACAAAGCGGCGGTTGGCGGCGAAATGACGTCTGTGGTGGAAAACAGTACTGCCCACATGACCGATGAAGACCTGAAAGCCATCGCGGCGTACATCAAATTCCTGGGCGGCAATCCGCCGGTTCCGGCAGAGGACACGCAGAAAGCCAGCGCGACCGAAGCCAAACTGACAGCGGCGAAAAACCTCAGCGAAGGCGAGCGTTTGTATCTGGATAACTGCGGTGCATGTCACTTTGTCACCGGTAAAGGCGCACCGGGCGTGTTCCCGCAGCTGGATCAGGCAACGATTGTGAATGCCAAAGATCCGACCGGATTAATTCACACCATTTTGGCGGGCGCACAGCAACCGTCCACCGCGCGCGCACCGTCCACGCTGGTGATGCCGGGCTTTGCAAACCGTCTGACGGACGAAGAAGCGGCACAACTGTCGACCTTTATCCGTCAGGGCTGGAGCAATAATGCTCCGGCAGTGACCGCAAAAGACGTCAGCGAAGTCAGAAAAACCCTGACGAAGTAATCCCTTTTGCAGGCTACAACGGCTTTCCTAACGGAAGGCCGTTTTTTTATACGCGATCAGGCGGCTGGCGTTTCATGCAAATGACGCCACAGAATTTTCCCTTCTGCATCCACCACAAACAACACCGTCGAATAACGCAGCGTTTCCGGCTGGCCGGGCAACTGCTGGCGTTCCTGATACGCAACGACCGCGCCTTTTTCACTTTCAGCAATCAGCACCGGCTTTTCGACCTCAATCTTCAGCCCGCTTTTCGCGCCCCGCTGCGCCCTGAAAAAAGCACATAAAGCCGTATGATCCAGCCGGTGGCCGGTGATAGTTACCATCGAATAGGCCGGACTAAACCGCGCCAGCAGTTCATCACAAACCTGCTCAGGTGCAGCGGAGTCTGTAAACCAGCGCTGAATTAACACATGCGCATCAAACACTTCTTTCACAAAACGATTCATCTTCTTTCCTTTTGAAGTTCCTGCGGATGCAGTTCCTGCACAATTTCCCGGCCCGGCAACCGCAGACACAGCATGACCGGAACAATAACGCTGGCGGCGGCAAAAATGAACGCCAGCCTGAACGCAGATTGCGGGAGGTAAATCTGCAAAATATTGAGCATCACGCTGACCAGCGTCACGCCCAGGCAAAAACTTAGCTGGCGGTTGATGTTCCACACCGCGCTGGCATCGGCCAGTTTCTCCGTCTGAATATGTAAGAACGCGCCACTTTGCGCCGTGCTGCTGCACAGACTGCTGCCCGCCCCCATCAGCGTAAACGCCGCGATCGCCAGCCAAGGCTGCGCGGGAAACCCGCTGAGCAGCGCCAGCAAGCCAATACCTGCGCCCTGAATCAGGCAGCCGGGAATAAACAGCGCCCGCGGCCCGATCCGGTTAAACATTTTGCCGGTAAAACTGATGGCAGCAAACGACGCCAGCGACCACGGCAACATCAGCCCGCCTGACTGCGCTGCCGAAAAATGATGCTCATTTTGCAGATACAGCATCGCGATCAGGCTGACGCCGGTAAACACGCCGGGAACCCACTGATAAACCAGCATGCCGGTGCGCAGCAGCGGATCTTTCATCAACGTCAGATCCAGCAAAGGCTCAGGCTGTTTTTGGGATACGCCAACAAACATCGCCATCAGCCCTGCGCCCGCCAGCAAGAATGCGCTGCCGCTCAGCCATTCACTATTTTCACCCAGCGACGTCAGCCCCCATAACACCAGCGTCAGCCCGCCGTTAAGCAGCGCAAATCCCTTCACATCAAACTGCTCCGCGGGTTCCCGCGCCGTTTGTGGCAGCCAGCGCAGTGCCAGAACCCAGGCCAGCAGCGCCAGAGGCAGACTGGCAATAAACACCCAGCGCCAGCTGAAACTGTCCACGATAATGCCGCCGATGGCCGGAGAAAGCGCCGGTGCCATCAGCCCGACCAGCATGATCACCGCCGAAAGTCTGGCACGTTCGTGGCTGCGGTACAGCGCGTACGTCAGCGTCTGCCCGAGCGGGATCAGCAATCCGCCGCCCAGCCCCTGCACAATACGCCAGGCAATCAGCGTGGTCAGATTTCCGGCGCTTGCTGCGCCAACAGAGGCAAGCATAAAAATCGTCAATGAAAGGATGAAAATCCGGCGCGCCCCGAAACGTGCGGCCAGCCAGCGACTGAGCGGGATAACCAGCGTCAGCCCGAGAATATATCCGGTACTGACCCACGCCAGCGCGCTGACCGGTGCATCAAACTGACGTGCGATGCCGGGATACGCCACGTTAGCGATAAACATGTTGATCAGATCAACGAAAAAACCGAGCAAATACACCGCGGCAACCCGCGCTCTGTGACTCATCTGCACTCATCCACAATCAGTTAAGGCGTGCAATCTAACGGAGATATTGTCCGGGATAAACGGGCGCGGCGCAGTTACACTGTCAAAAATATTTTGACAATCAGGACGCAGGAAATGCTGAATTTACAGCGGCTGGAGATTTTCGTCGCGGTGGTTAACGCAGGCAGTTTTACTGGCGCGGCGGCTTCGCTCGGGCTGACCAAAGCGGTGGTCAGTTTCAACATAAAGCAGCTTGAGAGTGAAACCGGCGTCGCGTTACTGACCCGCAGCACGCGACGACTGGCACTGACTGAATCGGGCGAACGCTTTTATCAGCGATGTCAGGACTTATTACAGGAAGCGGAAGCGGTGCTGGATGACGTGCGCCGGGAACACGGCGGTCTGAGCGGACAACTGCGTATCACCAGTACGCCGGAATACGGTGCACGCGTGGTGGTTCCGGCGCTGGCGGCGTTCTCTGCACTGCATCCGCAATTGCGCATTCAGCATGTTGCGTCCTCGAATCACGATGACCTGATTTCCGGACGCTTCGATCTGGCGATCCGCCTCGGTCAGTTAGCCGATTCCAGTCACCACGCCGCCACGCTGGGGAGTTTTGAAATCCTGCCGGTAGCCTCTGCGACATATTTGCAACAATCAGGAAGTATTCAAACACCGGAACAGCTGGCCCAGGCTTCATGGATTGCGCACAGCCGTTTGCCGCTGCCGATGAACTGGCCGGTGAGAAATACTCATGGAGATAAGATACCTTTCCGGGTTTCATCACCCCCTGCCGTGACCGCCGACAGCGCGTCGGCGTTGTTAGCTTTTGCGCTGGCTGGCACGGGCGTCGCCCTGCTGCCCGACTGGCTGGTGCAACCGGAAATCGATGCACAGCGTTTATGCCATTTGCTGCCCGATCACCGGTTCCCGACACAGGGCATTTTCGCGCTCTATCCCAACACCCGCCATGTCCCTGAAAAGGTGCGGCGGTTTATTGATTTTTTGCAAAAACAGATGGCGGAGTTTCCTGCTCGGTCTAAGATTTACTTCAGCTAACAGAAGGAAAACGCTGACTATGATCCTCGAAACATCGCGGTTGTTGCTCCGGCCTGTCGAGACTGATGACATCGGTTCATTTTTTGCTATTTACGGCGATCCGCAAACTAATCTGTTTAATCCGCGCGGTCCGCTCAAAGACATAGCGGCAGCGAAGGAAAAACTTAGCGGCTGGTTACAGGAATGGCCGGAACACGGTTTCGGCCATTGGGCGATAACGTTGAGTCATAAGCCGGATGAGATTATCGGCTTCGGTGGGCTGGGAGTTCGCGAAGGCTACGAAAATCACCGGGTATTTCTCGGCTATCGCTTTGCGACCATCGCGTGGGGAAAAGGGCTGGCAACGGAGTTTGCCAGCGCATCGTTGAACGCAGGTTTCGAGAAACTGCATCTTGAGCGGATCTCCGCCACCGTGCGCGAAAATCATCTGGCTTCGCAGCGTGTGCTGGAGAAAATCGGCATGCAAAAAGTCGGTTTTGAAGGTGATCCGGTACATGGCACCGGCAGTTACCTTTACCGGCAGACTGATCACCGCATAACCCGCTGCCCCCATTAAGAGTCATGGTGCGCGCACGCTATTTTAGAGGATAATCGCGGGTAATCGATTCACTATTCAGGAAACCCGCGAATGAAACAACACCTCGCACCAGAAGACTATTACACTGAAAAGTACGGTCTGACCCGTACCCATTCTGAAATTCTCAACGCAGCAAATTACGTGCAGCCGGGCAAAGCGCTGGATCTAGGGTGTGGCAGCGGACGTAACTCGCTGTATCTCAACCTGAAAGGTTTTGATGTCACCGGCTGGGATAACAACGCGATGAGCGTCGCAAAAGTGAATGACATTATTGCGGCGGAATCCCTGCAAAACATTCATATAAGCGAGCAGGATCTGAACACGCATCGTTTCAGCGGTGAATATGATTTTATCTTTTCAACGGTAGTGATGATGTTTCTGCAACGCGACAGCATTCCGCATATTGTTCAGGACATGCACGCTGCGACGAAAACCGGAGGCTACAACCTTATTGTCGCCGCGATGGACAGCCCGGATTTCCCGTGTCCGCTGCCCTTCCCGTTCACCTTCCAGCCTGAAGAACTGCGCGAGTATTACCGTGGCTGGGAAATCGTGAAGTACAACGAAGACTTCGGCGAGCTGCATAAACGCGACGAAAACGGTAACCGCTATAAACTGCGGTTTGCGACGCTGCTGGCGAAAAAGATTTGATGTGAAAATAAGCTGGCGGGAACGCCGCCAGCCCTGTAAATCTGCTGAACCCGGATGCTAGTGTTTAATCATGACATGCCGGATTGCCGTGTAATCTTCCAGTCCGTACATCGACATATCTTTGCCGTAACCGGATTGCTTTTGTCCGCCGTGCGGCATTTCGCTGACCAGCATGAAGTGCGTATTCACCCAGGTACAACCGTATTGCAGACGGGCGCTGAGGCGATGGGCACGACCGATGTTTTGCGTCCAGACCGACGAAGCCAGCCCGTAATTCGATTCATTTGCCCAGTCGAGAACCTGCTCTTCGGTATCGAATTCGGTGATGCTGACCACCGGCCCGAACACTTCACGCTGCACTATTTCATCTTCCTGACGCGCTCCCGCCAGCACGGTAGGCTGGAAATAATAGCCTTCGCCGCGCACGCGTTCGCCGCCGGTGACTACCTGAATATGCGACTGCTGTTTTGCGCGTTGCACGAAACCTTCCACCCGTTCTAAATGTGCTGCCGATACCAGCGGCCCCATTTCTGCGCTTTCATCTGTCCCAAGTTTGATCGTAGAAACCGCTGCGCCCAGCGCGTTGACCAGCCGCGAATAAACCCCTTTTTGCACATAGAGTCGACAGGCCGCGGTGCAGTCTTGTCCGGCGTTGTAGAAACCGAACGTGCGCACGCCTTCCACCACCTGATCGATATCCGCGTCATCAAACACGATCACCGGCGCTTTTCCACCGAGTTCCATATGCGTGCGTTTGATGCCGCTGGTGGCCTGCGCAACAATTTTCTCGCCGGTTGCGACCGAGCCGGTCAGGGAAATCATCCGCACTTTATCGTGATGCGTCAGCGCGTTACCCACCGTCTGACCGTCGCCAAACAACACATTCAGCACACCCGCCGGGAACAAATCCTGCGCCAGTTCGCCCAGCTTCAGCGCCGTCAGCGGCGTAATTTCAGAAGGTTTGATCACCACACAGTTGCCCGCCGCCAGCGCCGGAGCAATTTTCCAGGCAGCCATCATCAGCGGGTAATTCCACGGCGCGATGGAAGCAATAACTCCCAGCGGATCACGGCGGATCATGGAAGTATGACCGGTCAGATACTCGCCGCTGGCCAGTCCGTTCAGGCAACGGCTGGCCCCGGCGAAGTAACGAAACACATCAGCTACCGCCGGGATCTCATCGCCCAGCGCCAGATGAAAAGGTTTACCGCAGTTCAGCGATTCGAGTTTCGCGAGAGCTTCAGCATTTTCTTCAATGCGATCGGCCAGTGCCAGTAACAACTCAGAACGGGTTTTCGGCGTGGTTTGCCCCCATTCAGTAAAAGCTTTGTGCGCCAGATCGACAGCCTGTTTGGTCTGCTGCTCGCTGGCCTGCGCCAGCCGCACTATTTCCTGCCCGTTATGCGGGTTGTAAACCGGCAACGACGTCCCTTCTCCGGCAACCAGCTCACCATTAATCAGCATGTTTGTTTGCATTATTTTTTCCTTATTATTTGCCGTCACCGGCCACATCAGACCCGTTTCTTGTCAGATACCATGCGCCCAAAATCGGGATCATGGTCAGTACCATCAGGCACAGCGCCACCACGTTGGTGACCGGCACTTCGCGCGGACGTCCCAGTTGATTGAGCAGCCAGATAGGCAGCGTGCGCTCGTGTCCGGCGGTGAAGGTGGTGACGATGATTTCATCGAAAGACAGCGCAAACGCCAGCATTCCGCCCGCCAGCAGCGCGGTGCTCAGGTTGGGTAAAATGATGTAGCGGAATGTCTGCCAGCCGTCGGCGCCTAAATCCATCGATGCCTCGATCAGGCTGTGGGTGATGCGACGGAAACGTGCGATGACGTTGTTATAAACAATCACCATGCAGAAAGTGGCATGACCGATAACGATGGTCAGCATTCCCGGTTCGATTTGTGCGGCGTGAAACGCGTTGAGCAGCGCCAGCCCGGTGATGATCCCCGGCAAGGCAATCGGCAGCATGAACAGCAAGGTGATACTGTTTTTGCCGTAGAAATTGCGCCGGTACAGCGCCGCTGCCGCCAGCGTGCCCAGCACCATCGCAATCACCGTGGCGTAACAGGCGATTTGCACCGAGAGCCAGACGGCGTCGAGAATGTCATGTCTCCCCGCCGCGACCGCGAACCAGTGCAGCGTGAAGCCTTTTGGCGGAAAACTGAACGCCGCGTCTTCAGTGTTAAAGGCGTAGACCGCGATGATCAGCAGCGGGAAATGCAGGAAAACCAGCCCGCCCCATGCGGACAGTTTGAGTAACCAGGGTGCGCGTTTAGAGTGCATCGAAAGCTCCCAGTCGTTTAACCATCGACAGATAAACAGCAATCAGCACAATCGGCACCAGCGTGAACGCCGCCGCCATCGGCATATTGCCAATCGCCCCCTGCTGGGAATACACCATATTGCCGATGTAATACCCCGGCGGCCCCACCAGTTGCGGGATGATGTAATCGCCCAGCGTCAGGGAGAAGGTGAAAATCGACCCCGCGGCGATACCCGGCACCGCCAGCGGGAAGATGACATAGCGCAACGTCTGCCAGGGTTTTGCGCCCAGATCTTCGGATGCCTGGATCAGGGACGGCGGCAGACGTTCAAGCGCCGCCTGGATCGGCAAAATCATAAACGGCAGCCAGATGTAAACGAACACCCAGAAGCGCCCGATCCCCGACGTTGACAACGTATTGCCGCCGATACCCGGCAGACTAAGCATCGCGGTCAGCAGCGGTTCCAGCCCGAGATGTTCAAGGAACCATTGCAGCACGCCGCCTTTGGAAAGCAGCAGCGTCCACGCATAGGCTTTGACGATGTAACTCGCCCACATCGGCAACATGATCGCGACATAGAAGAAGGCTTTTTTCTTGCCCGTAATGTAGCGCGCCATGTAATAAGCAATCGGAAACGCCAGCACCGCGCTGAAAAACGACACCAGCAGCGCCATGCTCACCGTGCGGATAATGATGTCGGCGTTCACCGGATCAAACAGCGCGCGCAGATTCGCGGTGGTCAGCGTAGAGGACACTGTCATGGTGAAATCGTCGAAGGTATACAAACCCTGCCACAGCAGCGCAAACAACGAACCTAAATAGATGGCACCGAACCACAACAGCGGCGGAACCAGAAGCAGCGCCAGATAAAATCCGGGGCGATGATGCAGGAAAGTGATCAGCGCCCGGCCACGCCGCGCCCGCTTCTCGTAAGGAGTCATACTGATATCCATCGTTTAACCCTCAAGCAGCGCCACCATGGCGTCCCGGTTCCAGCACGCCACCACCGGTTGCCCGGTCTGGAAGTGGGTTTGCAGGCTGGCCGCCAGATTATTCGGTTCACTGACAAACAGCCGCTCACCGCCATCCAGCGCCAGTTCGTAGCGCGTCGCCGCCCCCTGAAAATGGATATCTTTCAGGATGGCGCTGACCTGCACGATATTGCTGTCGGCTTGCGGTTGTGGCGTCAGGCGGATATGTTCCGGACGAATCGAACGGCTGCCGGCAAGGCCGGTGAGCCTGAAGGAGAGATCAGAATTAAGCACATTGGCGGTACCGACAAACTGCGCGACAAACGCCGTGCGCGGATTGAGATACAGCTCGCGCGGTGAATCCACCTGCTCGATGCGCCCGTTGTTAAACACCGCCACGCGGTCCGACATCGACAGCGCTTCACTCTGATCATGCGTGACGAAAATGAAGGTAATGCCCAGTTCGCGTTGCAGTTTTTTCAGCTCGCCCTGCATCTGCTCTCGCAGTTTGAGATCGAGCGCGCCGAGCGGTTCATCGAGCAGCAGAACGCTGGGCTGATTGACCAGCGCACGCGCCAGAGCCACGCGCTGACGCTGACCGCCGGACAAAAACGCCGGTTTGCGCGCCGCAGTAAAACCGAGCGCCACCCGTTCCAGCGCTTCCATCGCGCGAATATTGCGTTCTTTTTTGCCCACGCCTTTCACCATCAGGCCATACGCAACGTTCTCCAGCACGGTCATGTGCGGAAACAGCGCATAATCCTGAAAAACGGTATTCACATCCCGCTCATACGGCGCGAGTTTTGTGGCCTCTTTGCCATGAATGCGGATGGAACCGGATGACAGCGTTTCAAACCCGGCAATCAGGCGCAGGCAGGTGGTTTTACCCGAACCCGAAGGCCCAAGCATGGAAAAGAATTCGCCGTCCTGAATATCGATCGACACATTATCGACGGCTTTGGTTTCCCCGAATATTCGGGAAACATTGATAAATTGTACGGCGGGCATAGTTAGCTCCCGGTTTCATTTTTGAAAAAACCAATTCCACTGGAATACGCAAAATCATTTGTGTTGTATCAAGGCGGCAACTGAGTGAATCCCCGGGAGCTTACTGAAGTAAGTGACCGGGGTTCGCGAACGCAGCCAACGCAGAGACAGCGCAAAGGATGCCGCGTATTAACGGCCGCCCATAATGGCGATATAGTCCTGTGTCCATTTGCTGTATGGAACGAACTTGCCGCCTTCGGACTGTGGCGTCTTCCAGAATGAAATCGCCGCGAATTTATCGAAGCCGTTGGTCTGACAGCCTTCCGCACCTAACAGCGGACTGGCTTTACAACCCGCCGGAACCGCAGGCACGGAACCAAACCAGGCGGCGACGTCGCCCTGCACTTTCGGTTCAAGCGACCAGTTCATCCACTGATAAGCGCAGTTAGGATGTTCGGAATCCGCCGCCAGCATGGTGGTATCCGCCCAGCCGGTAACGCCTTCTTTCGGGAACACGGTGGCAATCGGCTGCTTCTCGCCTTTCAGTGAGTTGGCCTGATACGGCCATGAGGAACTGGCGACCACACCTTCGTTTTTGAAATCGCTCATCTGCACGGAGGCGTCGTGCCAGTAACGGTGGATCAGCGGATGCTGGGCGCGCAGCAGTTTCAGCACGGCCTGATACTGGGTTTCATTGAGCTGATACGGATCTTCAATTTTGAGATCTGGCTGGGTACTTTTCAGGTACAGCGCGGCATCGGCAATGGCGATCGGACCGTCATAGGCCTGAACGCGCCCCTGATTGGGTTTGCCATCTGGCAGATTTTGCGGGACAAAAATCACCGCCCAGCTGTCCGGCGGTGTCGGGAATGTTTTGGTGTTGTACATCAGCAGGTTCGGCCCCCACTGGTACGGCGTGCCGTAAACTTTGCCGCCAACGTTAAACCATGTGCCTTTGGTCAGGCGCGGATCGACGTTTTTCCAGTTAGGGATCAGCGCAGGGTTGATCGGCTGCACGCGTTTACCGTAAATCAGACGCAGCGATGCGTCGCCGGACGCCGTCACCAGGTCATAGCCGCCCTTCGCCATCAGGCTGACCATTTCATCGGAAGTCGCCGCGGTTTTCACATTCACTTTGCAGCTGGTTTGTTTTTCGAACTGCGTCACCCAGTCATAGTTTTTGTCGCTTTCGCCGCGCTCGATATACCCCGGCCACGCAACAATATTTAACTGGCCTTCGCCTTTGCCAATACTGGTGGGTGCGTCGGCAGCCAGCGCGCTATTTAAGAAACTCAGCAGGCCCAAACAAATAGCAGATAAAGCGTAAACACCTTTGTTCTTATTCATCGCTTACTCCTGTCCTGTCGTCGTAAATGTTGTTTTTAGAATTGAGGTTTGAACTTCGCCATGATGTGTCTGACTACGCTGTAATCCTGTAAGGAATAACTGGAAAGATCGTTGCCGTAGCCGGAGCGTTTCAGTCCGCCGTGCGGCATTTCACTGACCAGGGAAAAGTGGGTGTTAATCCACGTGGTGCCATATTGCAGATGCGAGGAAATCTGCATGGCGAGGTCGATATTTTGTGTCCAGACTGAGGAAGCCAGTCCGTATTCAGATTCGTTGGCCCAGCTGACGACCTGCTCAAGCGAGTCAAAACGCGTCACGCTGACCACCGGCCCGAACACTTCGCGCTGGACGATTTCATCACTTTGCAGACAACCCGCCAGCAGCGTCGGCTGGTAATAAAAACCGGAACCGGAATGGGATGCCGCGCCGGTAATCCGCTCGATATGCGGCTGACTCAGCGCCCGCTCGACAAAGCTGGATACGCGGTCACGCTGTCTGGCGCTGATCAGCGGTCCCATAAAGTTTTCGCTGTCATTCTTTTTGGCGAACGGCAACTGAGCAATGGCGTCGCCCAGTTTTTCCACCAGACGTTCGTAGATCCCGGCCTGCGCATAAACGCGGCAGGCGGAGGTGCAATCCTGCCCGGCGTTGTAATAGCCCCAGGTGCTGACGGCGTGGACCGCATCGTCAATATCCGCGTCATTACACACAATTACCGGCGCTTTACCGCCCAGCTCAAGATGAGTGCGTTTTACGGTTTTAACTGCGGCCTGCAAAATCCGTTGTCCGGTGACGATATCGCCGGTCAGGGAAATCAAACGAACGTGAGAATGGCTGACCAGTGCGTTGCCGACGCTTTCTCCGCTGCCGGTGATCACGTTGAGCACGCCCGGCGGCAGGATGTCCTGCAAAGCAGGCAGTAAGGCAAGAATGGTCAGGGGAGTATGTTCGGAAGGCTTGAAAACAACGGTGTTTCCGGCGGCCAGCGCCGGTGCGATTTTCCACGCTGACATCATCAGCGGATAATTCCACGGGGCGATAGAAGCGACAACGCCAAGCGGGTCACGGCGCACCATGGAGGTATGACCGGGCAGGTATTCTCCGGCCAATTGCCCCTGCTGACACCGGACAGCACCGGCGAAAAAACGGAAGACATCCACGGCGGCTGGCAGATCGTCATTCAGCGCCTGATGCAGCGGTTTGCCGCAGTTTAAGGCTTCAAGACGCGCCAGCTGCGGAGCCTGCTTTTCGATAGCATCGGCAATGCGCAAAAGGAGAGTGGCGCGTTCGGCGGGTGTGGTGCGTGACCAGCGGGTAAATGCCTGACTGGCGGCATTAACGGCCATATCGACCTGCGCCAGAGACGTTTCCGCCACTTCTGCAATGATGTCGCCGGTGGCGGGATTAAAAATACTCTGCGTTGCGCCCTCGCCATGCAGAAGGTCGCCGTTGATCGCGTGTTTATCAGAGAAACTGGCAACAAATTCTGCATCCGACATCGTACTGCCCCTCAGAGAAGTCAGTCATAGGGAATTAACAAAAATGTTATTAGCTAGTAACAAAACTGCTAATTCACATTAGGTAATTTCTCTGAGGGCAACAAATAGCAATTACTGAAGGCTGCGTTCGGAAAAAACGAATGCTCCGGTTATGACGGTTTTCTCTTGGCGCTGTTTTCACGAGCGATCGTCAGAAACGGCGTCACCAGTTCAGGTCGCGCACTGCCGCGACGCCATGCCAGTCCGATATCCAGCGGTTCGATGGAATCCTCAAGCTTGCTGGCTTCGATCATATTCCCTTCCAGTGACCAGGCGCGGTAAGCCATGTCCGGCTGTACTGATACGCCCAACCCGGCAGCCACCAGACTGCGCACCGCCTCGGTTGACGCGGTTTTCATCGCAATATTGGGCTTGAGTCCGGCCCGCGCCCACAGCCGCTGCGCGTGTTTTTCCATCTCATCCACGTTGAGCTGGATCAGCGGTTCATTGGCAATATCCGCCAGAGAAATACTTTCCCGCTCCAGAAGCGGATGCAACGGCGGCAGCCACAGACGGTACGAAGAATGGGTCAGAACCTCGGTTTGCAGCGCGTCACGATCTTCCAGATTTGAGAGGATCAGCACACCGATGTCGATCTCGCCGCTGACCAGCAGATGCTCGATATACTGGCGTTCATCCTCGACCACTTTGACATCGACATTCGGGTAATAGGCGTTGAATTGTTTGAGTAAATCCACCAAAAAGTATCCGGCCACCAGGCTGGTCACGCCCAGCGTCAGCTGACCGGTGACATTTTCGGTCCCCATCTGCAGGCTGCGTTTGGCGTTATCAACGGTGGCCAGAATAAGATATGACTGGCGTAAAAACTGATGCCCCTGATGGGTCAGCGTCATCCCTTTGGCATGGCGGTCAAACAGCCGCGCCTCGGTTTCCGTCTCAAGTTGCTGAATCGCCTGTGTCAGCGAGGACTGTGAAACAAAAGAGGCCTGTGCGGCAGCGGATATCGATCCGGTTTCAGCAACGGCAATAAAATGGCGGATCTGGCGCAGGGTCAGCATAACGGCTCTCTCATCGCATTAAAAAACCGAATCCTGTGCGGTAGCATTCGGTTTTAGGGAATGATCAAGTAATGGCAGAGAGGGGATTTTTGTCAAACCGGGGACAGGCGTTTTGCGAGGCGTACCGGAGAATGGGAAACTTACTTTGCAAGCAGTCTTTAAAAGAACTATATTTAGACCGTAAAACTTGGCGGAGAAATTAAACATGCAAATACAGACTATCAGCTTCGTAAAGAAGCATGCTGCTGTACTTGATTTATCACAACCGATACTGGTCACTCAGAATGGTGAACCGGCTTACGTGATTGAATCCTTTGAAGACAGACAAAAAAGGGATGAAACCATTGCTTTACTCAAGCTGCTTACACTGGCAGAAAATGATAAAGCAGAAGGCCGGACATTCACGAGAGAACAGTTGTTAGCAGATCTTGCCAGATGAATCTCTCATCTGATCTGCTGATTATTGGGATCAATTTATGTCTGCGACGAAAAGTAAAATCACGATTGAGTACCTGCAAACTGTAAAGTTGTCTATTGATGAAATTGCGTCGTTCCAGACCTCACAGGGAAACGATGCGCTAAAAATCATCAACGCAGTGTTGGATGAGTTTGAAGCAAAAGTGAAAGTTTTTCCTTTGTCCTGCCCGGTTGCACCCGATCTCGCCGCGCTGGGTATCATCAAATTTCGCGAATGTAATACATTGAATGGTTACCGCATCATTTATACCTATGATGAATCGGCAAACCTTATCTACGTGTACGTGCTTCTTTCGCAGCGGCAAAATGTTCAGGAACTGTTGTTTAAAAAGTTGATCATGGGCTAACAACAGAAAAGCCACGCAAACTTCGCGTGGCTTTCAGATTCAAAACTTCATTCTTTCATCAATTTTCAAGCTGATACGTCAGCGTGATTTCCGCGTTCAGTACCTTAGAAACCGGGCAACCGGCTTTGGCTTTTTTGATGATTTCGTCGAATTTGTCTTTATCGATACCCGGCAATTTCACTTTGCTGTCGAGCGCGATTTTAGTGATCGCAAAGCCGCCATCCACTTTATCCAGTGAAACATCTGCGACAGTATCAATGCTTTCTGGCGTGTGCCCTGCTTCGCCGAGCATCAGCGAAAGTGCCATTGAGAAGCAGGCTGAATGCGCTGCTGCTATTAATTCTTCCGGATTGGTGCCGGGTTTTCCTTCAAAACGGGTGTTGAAACCATAAGGCTGGTCCTTCAGCGCGCCGCTCTCAGAAGAGATGTGACCTTTACCGTGTTTAATGTCACCTTCCCAATGCGCTTGCCCTTTCTTATGAATGGTCATGTTTTCCTCCTGTTTGTATTACATTACTTTTAAGTATAGCTTCAGATCCGTGTTTCGCGAGGATGGCGCGGCTATGCGGCCTGCGGACACGTTTTCCATCATTACAACATCATTGAAAACAGAGGAAAAAATATGTTTAAACCCCAAAATATCGTTCAGTCCAAAACCGGCGGCCCGAAACTGGTCGTGCAGCGTGTTGAAGGCGACACCCTGTGGTGTACGCGTCAGGACGACTTCGGCGCAACGGAAATTGAAGTGAAAGCGGATACCGTGAGCCTGTATCACGAAGAAGGCGATTTCGGCGTTTGCTGATCCCCTTTTGCTTCCTGCCTTTGGCTGCCACTGGCGGCCTTTTTGCCTGCCTGTGAATGGCTGAAACTCAGACTGGAATAGTCCTTCCTCGGGGATGGCCGGAATCATGCGTATGAATGTATTGATTAGCCATAATCATAATTTCCAATTATGTAAGATTCTGAATATAGTAGTCGGAAATTACTGAGAATTATCGGATGAAGGAACCGGCCATAATGAATAAGCATTTTGCGTGGATGTCTGTCGTTGTCGCTGCCGCATTTTTAAGCGGATGTGCGCAACAAACAGTTAAAAACGCCGAGCAGGATCAGTCTGCACTTAACTCCCGTTGCTACACTGAGTTCAAAGCACTTCAGACGCTGGATAAAAATGCTTTCAATGTCTACAAGCAGCAATTTAATCAGCTCAATGAGGCGTATGCCGTTTATAAAACTAATGCTTCGCTGATCAACAAAGACTCTAAAGAAATGTTTGCTCTCGAATTAAAAGACAAGCAAACCCTTATCTGTGCCCGTGTTAAAAGCGCCGTGTTCAATAACATGAATCAGCGTTCTCAGATGCTCAACGATATCTAAAAGATTCCAACATTGAATCCTGAGATTCCACAATCTCAGGATTCAATGATTCCCGCCTTACCAGATAGCCATTACCAGCCTTTCACCGCATCGCCGTGATAAATAGCATCTGCCGCTCTGACAGTGGCGTCAGTCTGATAGGCTTCCACCAGTTCCTTCACTGCCTGACTGTCTTTGTTATCTTCACGCGCCACAATGATATTCACGTAAGGTGAATCTTTATCTTCAACAAAGAGCCCGTTTTTACCCGGCGTCAGTCCGACCTGGCCTGAATAGGTGGTATTGATGATTGCCAGCTCGATTTTGTCATCGTCAATAGCGCGGGTCAGCTGAGGCGCTTCGATCTCAACAATCTTCAGATGTTTTGGATTTTCGATAATATCCAGCGACGTCGGCAGTAAACCTGTGCCCTCTTTCAGTTTGATCAACCCAACTTTTTGCAGCAGTAACAATGAGCGGCCAAGGTTCGTCGGATCGTTAGGTACAGCCACCTGTGCGTTATCACTCAACTGGTCGATGGATTTAATTTTGCGCGAGTAACCGGCAATCGGATAAACGAACGTTTTACCCACTTCCACCAGCTTATAGCCACGCTCTTTGATTTGTTTATCCAGATAAGGGCGATGCTGGAAGGAGTTAACGTCGATATCGCCGCTGCTTAGCGCGGAATTAGGCAATACGAAATCGGTGAATGTCACCACTTCGACATCCAGATTGTATTTGTCTTTGGCCGTTTTTTTGATGGTTTCCCACATCTGCTGATCGATACCGGCACTGATCCCGACCTTGATGTGATTCTCATTAGATTTTTGATCACAGGCAGTCAGCGCCAGAACGCCCGCCAGAGATAAGGCCAGAACAGATAATTTTAATATTGTGCGCATAAGGTTTACTCTTTCCGTGAATAAATTTTCAAGTTGAAACAGACTGTTAAGCGGACAGTGTTTCAAATCGCTTCCCGCGCGGCAAATACGAAAAAGAAATAACCTAATGCAAACCCGCCAGAAATAAACAAAGCCCGCAATATGCGGGCCTTGGCAAGGTAGAAATTTCAAATGTGGAAAGATTTCCTGATCGTTATCCGATCATTCTGAAGCACCGTGCAATGTCACAGGCTGAGGACGGGAGAGGAAAATCGTGATCCCCGCCAGCAATGTCAGCACACCGCCAAGCAGGAAGGCGCTGCTCACGCCCGAATTGTCTGCGAGGATCCCGCCAAACAATGCGCCAAGCGCCAGCGAGGTCTGGAAAACACACACCAGCAGCGCCGAACCGGTTTCGAAAAGCGCAGGCGACGCCTGATACGTCCAGATATTCAGACACACCGGCAACGCGCCAAACGCTAATCCCCACAAGATGACCAGCGCACAGGCCAGCGCTAACGGCACCTGGAACAGCGACAACACCAGCACAGAAACACTCAGCAGCAGCATATTGAGCATAAACGCTCTCTTTACACCGAACTCGCGAACACTGATTTCAGTCGTCAGCGTACCCACCAGCCCGGCAACACCGTAGCCCATCAGCAACAACGAGATATCACTGGCGGAAAGATGCAGATTGAACCGCAGCCAGGGTTCGAGGTAGGTATAGGCCGCAAAATGACCGCCCGCCATGAAAATACCGATGATAAGCGCGTAACGGATCCCCGCGACTTTAGTGACGCCCAGCATCGCGCGCAGGCCGATAGATTGCTGCGCGGGCAACGACGGCAGCGCCAGCCATTGCAGTACGAAGAAGACCAGCGCCAGCACGGCATTGAGAGTAAATGCCATGCGCCAGCCAAACAGATCGCCGATAAACGCGCCCGCCGGTACGCCCGCGACCGTGCCGACTGCCACGCCTGCGGTGATCAGCGAAATAGCCCGTGCACCCTGCTCTTCGGACACCAGCCGCCGCCCGGACGGAATAGCAAACGACCAGAAGCCCCCCACGCCGACGCCCAGAATAATACGTCCGATCAGCAAAATGTTGAATGAGTCCGCCATCACGGCAATACCGTTAGCCACAATGACCGTCGCGGAAAGCAGCAACAGCAAGTTGCGACGGTCCATTTTGCGGGCAAACAGCATGATCAGCGGCGCAGAAATTGCCGCCACTAAACCGGGCAGCATCACCGCCAGCCCGGCATGACCTTCAGTGACACCCAGAGATTGCGCGATCGGCGAAAGTAATCCGATCGGCAGAAATTCGGTATTAACCAGCGCGAATGTGCCGCAGGCCAGTGATAATACCGCCAGCCAGCGGCGGAAAGCAGAGGTTTCTGGCCGGGTGTCCAGCGATGAGCACTCAGTCATTTATTATCCTTATCCCCTTCATTCTTCAAATTACAGATGCGTTGGCTGCACTTGCTCACCCGAATCACTTACTTTAGTAAGCTCATCGGGATTCACTCGCTTGCCGCCTTCCTGCAATTCGAATTATTTCGGGTATGTTGTTTTGTGATTAGAACGTAATAAACGTGATCACTATCACAGGGTCAAGGCATTTTCATAATGACTGTTAGGGTATTTCTTATCCGCCATGCAGATAAGCCAGTCCCCGCCTGCGATGCGGGCTGCAGAGGCGTGCGGACGCGAAAACGAAAAAGGCACATACAGATAACGCCGATCAGAAAATTCCTCCACATATAAGTATGTTGTAACTAATCAGGTTAGCACCGTAGAAATGAGTTGCTCAATCTGCTACCGGTGATAACGGGAGGGTTTTATGACGAAAGTTCTGACCGAACAGCGGGTTAAAACCAGAACATGCGGTTAAATCTATAGCTGCACGAAATGCCCGTCACTGACTTCGCGGTAATGACGCGCCGGCGGCTCATAGGTGGCCGGACGCAGCGGGCTGGCGAGTTCTTCCGGCACCACAGTGCGTTTACGGTGAACATCCGGATCAGGCACCGGCACGGCGGCCAGCAGTTTACGGGTATATGCGTGCTGCGGATTGTCGAAGACGTCGGCACGCGTACCGATTTCAACGATTTCTCCCAGATACATGACCGCCACACGGTGGCTGATGCGCTCGACCACGGCCATATCGTGCGAGATAAACAGATACGCAAGGCCAAGTTCCTGCTGAAGATCGAGCATCAGATTGATCACCTGCGCTTTGACCGACACATCCAGCGCTGACACGGCTTCATCGGCGATGATCATTTTCGGTTCCAGCGCCAGCGCACGGGCAATGCAGATGCGCTGCCGCTGTCCGCCGGAAAACTGATGCGGAAAACGAGTTGCCATAGTGCTTTGCAATCCTACCTGTTCCAGCAGTTGCGCCACGCGATGCTTCGCGCTTTGTGCGTCATGCAGCCCGAGGCTTATCATCGGTTCGGCAATCGCCTGGCCGATACGCATTCTCGGGTTCAGGCTTTCGTACGGATCCTGAAAAATCATCTGCGCCTGGGTGCGGATTTCCGCCAGGCGCGCACTGTCCGCGCGGCGGATATCCTGTCCGGCAATCAGCACCTCGCCGGAGGTGGCCTCGGTGAGGCGTAAAATCGTGCGTCCGGTGGTGGATTTCCCGCAGCCGGATTCGCCGACCAGTGAAAGCGTCTCGCCCGGTTGCAGGCTGAATGACAGGTCTTCCACCGCATGCACCCGGGCAGAAACCCGGCGCAGCAGGCCGGATTTCACATCAAAACGCGTCACCAGATTTTTGACCTCCAGTACCGGCTGACCGGTGCGCAGCGTATCGACAGACTCCGCCACCGGCTGCGGTTTACCGGTTTGCATGTCGGTGAGCGGGAAGCGTTTCGGCAACGTTATTCCCTTCATCGCGCCCAGTCGCGGCACCGCAGAAAGTAATGCGCGCGTGTAAGGATGTTTGGGCAGATGAAAGATTTCCCGCGTGGTCGCCTGTTCCACGGCCTCGGCACGGTGCATCACCAGCGTGCGATCTGCCACTTCCGCCACCACGCCCATATCGTGCGTAATGAACAGAACCGACATGCCCTCTTCTTCCTGCAACGATTTGATCAGTGCCAGAATTTGCGCCTGAATAGTGACATCCAGCGCTGTCGTGGGTTCATCTGCAATCAGCAAACGCGGGTTACAGGCCAGCGCGATGGCGATCACCACGCGCTGACGCATGCCGCCGGAAAAGCTCAGCGGATATTCATTCAGCCGCGAGGTAGCGGCCGGAATACGCACTTTTTCCAGCAGGCGCACGGCCTCGGCGCGGGCGGTTTTATCGTCCATGCCGCGATGCCGTTTCAACACTTCGGTAATTTGCACGCCGATTTTCAGCACCGGATTCAGGCTGGTCATCGGCTCCTGAAAAATCATGCCGATACGGTTACCGCGAATGCTTTGCATCTGCGCGCGGTTCAGGCTCAGTAAATCCTGGCCGTCAAACCGGATGTTGCCGGAATAACGGGTCTGTTTTTCATCCAGCAAACGCATGACGGACATCGCCGTGACGCTTTTACCAGAACCAGATTCACCCACCAGCGCCAGCGTTTCTTTCGGGCCAATCGAGAAGGAAAGATCCCGCACCACATTGAGCCATTCGCCGTCCACGGTAAACGCGGTATTCAGCTTATCGACCTGTAAAACCGGGTTGTGCATCATCAATCCTTATTCCGCGGGTTGAGGATGTCGCGCAGGGCGTCACCGACTAAGTTGATGGCGACGATCAGCACCAGCAGCGTGACGCCGGGGAAGAAGCTTATCCAGTAATCACCGGACATCAGGTAATCAAAGCCGTTGGCGATCAGCAGGCCGAGCGACGGTTCGGTGACCGGCAGACCGATGCCGAGAAACGACAACGTGGCTTCAAGCATGATGGCGTAAGCAATGCGCATGGTCGCCACCACAATCAGCGGCGGCAGGCAGTTGGGCAGAATATGGCGGAACAGAATGCGCGGACTGGAAAGCGCCATGCTGCGCGCAGCGTCCACATAACTTCGGCGACGTTCGAGCAATGCCGAGCCGCGAATGGTGCGTGCGTAATACGCCCATTGCGTGACCACCAGCGCCAGAATGATTTTATCGACACCCTGCCCGAGCACCGCCAGTAAAATCAGCGCAATCAGGATCGGCGGAAAGCTCAGCTGGATATCGACAATGCGCATGATCAGCGCGTCCGTTTTGCCACCGGCGTAGGCGCTGATCAGTCCCAGTGCCGCGCCCAGGGTCAGCGCAATCACCGCGCTGGAAACGCCGACCAGCAGGCTGGTGCGCGTGCCGTACAAAATGGCACTGAGTAAGTCGCGCCCCTGATCGTCGGTGCCCAGCCAGTAAATCATCCCGCTCAGGCTGGCGGTGCCCGGTTTCAGGCGGCCATCCATGATATCGAGCTGCGCTAAATCATACGGATTTTGCGGCGAAATCCACGGTGCCAGCACGGAGAGCACAATGGCGATGCCTAAAATGATCAGACCGCACAATGAGAATTTATTGCGCAGCAGCGCACGCGCAGTGTTGTAAAACGCCGAATGCGGTTTGCCCTGAACGGTGCTGCGCGAGTGAACGGATTCAGACGCCATCAGTTCTCCCCCCCAGCCGGACACGCGGATCCACCAGCACATACAGCACATCCACCAGCAGGTTAATCAGGCTGAACATCACCACAGTTATCATCAGGTAGGCCAGGATCACCGGACGATCCAGCACGGCGATAGAATCAATGATCAGCTTGCCCATACCCGGCCAGGCGTAAATGGTTTCGGTAACCACGGCGAAAGCAATCAGCGAACCCAGCTCAAGGCCGATGACGGTAATCAGCGGGATCAGGGTATTTTTCAGGACGTGAACCAGCACGATGCGGCTTTCAGATAAGCCCTTGGCGCGGGCAAAACGAATGAAATCCTGTTGCAGGCATTCAAGCACACCGGCTCGCGTCAGGCGGATGATCAGCGAGATTTTGAACAGCGCCAGATTGAAGGCGGGCAGGACCAGATGCGCGAGGCCATCGGCGGTAAACAGGCTGAGCGGAACGCCGAAAACGTCCACCGTCGCGCCGCGTCCGGAGGCCGGAAGCACGCCGAGTTTCACGCTGAACAGCATGATCATCATCAGGCCAATCCAGAACGTCGGCAGGCTGAAGCCTAAGATTGAAACGGTCATGATCGACTTCGATAACCAGCCATCAGGGCGCAAACCGGCATACACGCCGAGTGGTATGCCAATCACCAGCGCCAGAATAAAGGCTACCAGCGCCAGTTCGAGCGTGGCGGGCATACGCTGAAAAATCAGGTGCAGCGCGGGCTGATTGTAGATAAAGGAGTTGCCCATATCGCCGTGCAAGGCGTTGACCACGAACAGGCCATATTGCTCCCACACCGGTTTATCGAGGCCAAATGACTGGATCACATTCAGGCGTTCGGCGGGCGTCGCGGTGGTGCTGAGCAGTAAATCCACCGGATTACCGACCAGATACACACCGCCGAAAACCAGCAACGACATCACCAGCAGCGTCAGTAATGATTGTCCGAATCGCCCCAGCAGATAACGGCTCATGCCTGTGCGTCGCCATCACGGCTGCCGTATCGTGAAAAAACGCGGCGCATCAGGCTGAAAAAGCCGTATTCATCCACTTTTTGCATGACCGTGGCGTTAGGCGGCGTCGACAGTTTGTTCCAGAAATCCGCATAAGTATAACCAGCTGTTTTACCCGAGATTTCTACCCCCACGCGGGCAGGCTGGCCTTCAAACAGACCGGGTTGCAAAAGCCATGCGATGACGGTGGCGTCATGTACCGGCCCGCCTTCCCGGCCAAACCGGTTGAGGTCACTGCGGTCAAACGCATTGAGTAAAGCAGCAACAGATTCGCCCGGTAAGCCGCCGTCCTGTTTTAACGCATCGATATCATCTTTGCTGATCAGCGCCTGGAAGGTCATGTCCAGAGGCATGATGACGAGCGGTACGCCGCTATTAAACACTTTTTCGGCGGCGTGGGGATCGGCGTACACGTTGAATTCTGCCCACGGCACGCGGTGCCCGAGCGCGGTAAACGCGCAGCTCATCGTGACGATGTGCTTAATGCCGCGCGCGACGTCCGGATGCATCCCCAGCGCCAGCGCAATATTGGTCATCGGCCCAATCACGCACACCGTGATCGGGTCGTTATCTTCGGCGGCCTGTCGCAACGTACGCACCAGAAAGTCCACCGCGTGTTCAGTCTGCGGTTGCAGTTCCGTGTCAGGCACCAGTTCATCTTTAAATGCGCCGATGTGCGCATATTTGCCATAAACCTGGTCGCGCACCAGCGGACCGGGTGCGCCGGCAAAAACCGGTATCTGCGTGTTGCCGGACAACGCGACAATCTTGCAGGCGTTGCGCACGCTGTTTTTCAGCGCCACATTGCCCGCGACCACGGTCACGCCAAGCACATTAAGCTCGGGCGACGCCAGTGCAAGCCAGATGGCGATGGCATCATCCACGCCGGGGTCAGTATCAATAATGATGCGCTGGCTCATAAGATTATTTCCCGGCATAACGTGAAAGCAGTTCGTAAAACAGTGCGAAAACTTTGTTCGTTTCTACACGCGTGACGATATCAACGTCAGGTACCAGCCCCGACTTGCCGTACCAGTCGGCGACGGTTTGACCCATACACAGTTCGCTGTCGTGTTCGACAAATACCCGCGCTTTTTCGGTGCCGAACAGTTCCGGTGCCAGCACGTAAGCAATCACCAGCGGATCGTGCAATGGCCCGCCGCGTGAACCGTAACGGCGCACGTCGTTGCGGTCCCAGAACGCCATTAACTCACCCAGTTGCGCTGAAATCCGTCCTGAGACTTTAATGAATTTCGCCACATGTTCCGGCGTCAGGATCACCTGATGCGTGGCGTCGAGCGGCAACGCGGTAATATTAAGACCTGATGAAAACACAATGTGCGCAGCATGCGGATCGGCCAGCATATTGAATTCTGACGTCATGGTGCGGTTACCGGCTTCGCGGTATGCGCCGCCCATTATCACGACGCGACCGATACCGGCGGCGATGTCAGGTTTCATGCGCAGCGCCGTCGCCATATTGGTCAGCGGCCCGAGTACGCACAGTGTCAGCGGTTGCTGGCTGGCAATCGCCTGCTCGCAGCTATTAATCAGAAAGTTAACGGCATGAAGGGATTCAGCGGATTTTTGCGGCGCGGGAAAGGCAGTATTGCCAAGGCCGTTTTCGCCGTGAAACTGGCCGTGGATCGGCGCACGCAGCATCGGCTGATGACATCCGGCAAACACCGGAATATCCAGCCGGTATCCCAGCTCAGTGATTTGCAGCGCGTTGCGGGTGGTATTCGCCAGCGGCTGATTGCCGCACACCGTGCAGATACCGAGAATAGTCAGCTGCGGAGCAACGAACGCGCTGAGCAGCGCAATGGCATCATCAATGCCCGGATCGCAATCAATGATAACCGGAATGGTTTTCACAGCGCCCCCACGGAACGTAAAACCTCAGCGATTTCCTGACGTGCCGCCTCGTTTAACGGCACCTGCGGCAGCAGCGGATCGCCAACCGCAAAGCCCTGCAATTGCAGCGCAGCTTTGATACAACCGGCAATCGAATATTTGGCAAAGATTTCGTTGATGCGCCAAAGCGGACGCTGCAACTCCATCGCTTTCTTCCAGTCGCCTTGTTTCGCAGCCTCATAGAGTGCCAGACTTTGCTTTGGCACAATACATGCCGGACCGGCCATCCAGCCCACGCCGCCAATCAGCATCACACACGCCGGAATATGCGCCGATGCGGCAAATACCTGCATCCGTCCCTGCGTGCGTTCGATAATTGACAGCAACCGGCCGGTATTGGTCGAGGCGTCTTTAATATAGTTGATGTTTTCTACGTGGCTCAGTCGCTCGATCACCGGCAGGCTGAGATCAGAACGCTGAAACTGCGGATTGGTGTACAGCACGACCGGCAGTTTTCCTGCGGCAGCCGCGATGGCACGGAAATAATCCTCGACGCCCTGTTCGGACACCGGGAAATACGCTTCAAGTATCGCCAGAATACCGTCGACACCCAGAGCGGCGTAGCGAGCGGTTTGCGCGACAGCGTCCTGGATGGTGGTGGCTGCAACTCCGGCGATTACCGGAACGCGGCCTCGAGCGGCTTCGACGACAGTTTTCACTATCTCCGTACGTTGATCTGCATTGAGATAAGCGAATTCACCTGTACTGCCGAGCGGCGTCAGACCGTGCACGCCGCTGTTAATCAGATGTTCGACCAGCGCTGTTAACACTGGTTTGTCTATCTGGCCGCCATCAGTGACAGGCGAAACCAGATAGGGATACACACCGCTAAAAGAAGTCATAGCTTCTCTCTCTTTTCTTAAACTACTACCTTAGTACAGCCCTGGTGTTGGTGCTGTATTCCCCGCCTGGGTTCGGTCTACACTATGCGCTTATTGTTTCTCATGCACAAAGTACGGCAACGTATAGCCATCGGAACGGCCAACGTAGGTGTAAGGTGTTTTCATCGCCCAGGTGTATGAAAGGAACAGCAACGGAATAGTGCCTTCGTCTTTCATCGCAATCTCTGTGGCCTGCTGCAACAACTTTTCACGCTGGCCGTCGTCGAGGGTTTCCCGCGCTTTTGCCAGTGTTTTATCAAATTCAGGGTTTGAGTAGCGTCCGCGGTTGCCCTGTCCGCCATTTGGCCCGAAGGTTTCGAGCAACGGCCCCAGCACGCCGGAGGCTTCACCGGTTTCAATCGCCGCGCCACCCATGATCAGGCTGAAATCGCGTTTGGACGCACGCGAGAAATACACGCTGCCCGGCATGGTCACAACGTCAGTTTTAATGCCGACGCGGCTGAACATCTGCCCTAACGCCTGGGCGATTTTAGAATCATTCGGATAGCGGTCGTTCGATGCATGGAACGTCAGCGTGAAACCGTCCGGATAACCGGCCTGCGCCAGCAGTTGTTTGGCTTTTGCCGGATCATAGACCGGCGCGGCAATCGACGGCGTATAACCGAAATAGCCTTTTGGCACCAGCTGCGACGCCGGAACGCCCTGCCCGTCCATGATGCGATCCACAATCGCCTGACGGTTTATCGCCAGCGACATCGCCTCACGCACTTCACGTTTTTTCAGCGGATTGCTGCCGTCCGGCCCTTTGGTGAACGGCGACGCATCGCGGTCCTGATCCGGGTGTAAATACAAAATGCGGTTACCGGCCACGGATTCCAGATGCAGGCTGGTTTGTTTGCCCAGATCCCGTCCGTCCGCCGTCGGCACGCTTTCAATCATATCCACATCACCGGAACGCATCGCGGCGACACGGGCGCTCGGGTTTTTGAACACGCGCAGCGTGACGTGATCCCACTGCGCTTTTCCGCCCCAGTATTGGTCGTTGCGCGCCAGCACCACATTATCGTCCGGCGTCCAGCTGACAAATTTGAACGGGCCGGTACCGATGACGTCTTTCCCTTCATTAAGGGTTTGCGATCCGACCGTTTCAAGACGCGCAGGTAAAATAGCGACACGACTTAAGTTATTGAGTAATAAAGGTGTTGGCGCTTTGGTGACAATTCTCACCGTTAAAGGATTCACTTCGGTGACATCGGCGATGTCATTCACGTACGGCGTATAAGCACTCGGGCTGTTTTTCGACGCCAGCGCCACGCGTTTAACGCTGGCAATCACATCTTTGGCGGTGAAATCGCTGCCGTCGTGGAATTTCACGCCGGGCCGCAGGGCAAATTCCCATGTGGTGTCGTTAATCACTTTCCATGACACCGCGAGCGCAGGCGTGATGTATTGTTTTTCGTCCTGATTCACCAGACCGTCAAAAATATTACGCGCCATGGCGCTGTTGGCGCCCCCGACATAAAATTGCGGATCCATTGAAGTGGTTGACGCGGCAAGGCCGATTTTCAGATCAGCAGCCTGTGCAGAGGTGGTATGAAAAACGAAAAGCGTGGCCAGTGCTGAGGAAAGCACTCCTGCCTGAAAGGACTTTCTCATGCATTTAACCCTTAATTATTTTAGATTTTCAGGCAATGTGTGTCAGATCGTAAATTGGAGTCTAGGGGGTGGACTTCTGAATTGAAAATTGTATTTTGTGTTACATCCATAAACAAATGTTATGGATCCTGAGGATATATTATGAAAATTAATCCCCGTCAGGTCGAAGCTTTTCACAAAGTGATCCTGACAGGTAGCATTACCGCAGCCGCGAATATGATGAACATTACCCAGCCTGCGGTGAGCCGGCTGATCCGCGACTTTGAATATGCCGTGGATCTGAAGCTTTTTGACCGCGACGGTCGCGGACTGCTCGCGCGTGACGACGCGATCAAGCTGTACCGCGAAGTCGAGCGTTTGTATCTCGGACTTGAACATATTTCACATATCGCCGACGAAATCCGTCATTCCAAAGGCAGCGTATTGCGCATTGGCTCGGTAGCGGCGTTATCGGCGCTGTGCGTCGAGCATATTCTCCCGCCGCTGATTGAGAGTATTGGCGATATCTCGCTGTTTCTGGATATCGAAAGCACGACGCATATCACCGATGTTGTCACCAGCAATCAGTACGACGTTGGGTTCATTTTCGGCAAGCCGGATGTGAAAGGTCTGGAAGCGGAAATGCTGGCACGGGCAAAAGCGGTTGCCGTGATGTCGCCGCGCCATCCGCTGGCGAAACAAGACGTGGTGACTGCGATGGATCTGACGCGCTACCGCCCTATTATTCCCGGACGCAAAACGCCGCTGCGCGAACAGCTTGATCAGGTGATGAGCCGCCTGGACTTATATCTCAACAATCCGATCGAAACCTCACTCAATAACTGTTGTGTGATGGCAGGTAACAACCTGGGCGTCGGCGTGGTCGATTTCATCACCGCCCGCAGCCATAAAAGTGATCTGGTGCTCAAACCCTTTTCACCGGATATCAGCATTGCCTATCTGGCCGTTTTCCCGCCGCAGATCCCGAAAAGTCGTCTGGTGGAACACATCACCAAAGAAATGAAGACCTTAATCGAAGGCTATTTGTAAAACGCCCCGTCAGGTTCGTCGAATCCGTACCAATGAGTCCACAATGTTACATTTCAGTCTCAATGACGAAAAATGAGCGGACAGTTGGTGCTATCGGTTAGATGAAAAACGTATATACACTTATGTATTAATTAAAATAATGAATAACACACTTTATTTTATTCTTTAAAATCAACGCATAAAATTTCCCTGCATAAATAATAATCTAATCTATAATAATTTACCTAAATTCAAACTCTTCGTTACACATTCACAACCTCGATGAGAAGTATTACTATTTGCGCGAAATTGTTCTATTTGGTTCATTTAATTACGGGTGGTCATTAAGTGTTACCTCTTTTCATCAACAGTTATCTACAACTATGCAGTGAGATAAATCATGCCAACAACAAATAGCAAGTGGACCTGGCTCCTCTGGCTGCTGAGTGCGCTGATGGTCGTCATCGGTCTGACACTTGGTATCGGTGGCGCGTATCTGGCAACATTGGGAGGAAGTATTTACTTCCTGCTGATGGGTCTGGCGCTCATCGTTTCCGCCGTTTTGATTTTTAAAGGTAAGCCTTCAGGTGCCTGGCTGTATGCCGTGGCCTTTGTGCTTTCTATTATCTGGGCTGTCTGGGACGCGGGCTTCACGTTCTGGCCTCTGTTCTCCCGCCTGTTCACTTTCGGCGTGCTGGCATTCCTGGTCGCACTGGCTTATCCGCTGCTGAAAGCACGCGCGGGGCTTGTAGCGCGTAAAGGGCCAAGCTTCTCGCTGGCAGCGGTGCTGGCTGTTGCCTTGATTGCCGCTTTCGGTAACACCTTTGTGCCGACGCCAATCATCAGCGCTGACAATGATCAGGTGCCAGTGAAACCGGTAGATAAAGGTGCAGAGCAGAAGAACTGGGAAAACTGGGGTAACACTACCGCTGGCGACCGTTTTGCTGCATTGGATCAGATCAACAAAACCAACGTGGATAAACTTCAGGTTGCGTGGATTGCCCATACCGGTGATATCCCGCAGAGCAACGGCTCCGGCGCTGAAGACCAGAACACTCCGCTGCAAATCGGCGACAAGCTGTTTGTTTGTACCGCTTACAGCAAAGTGATCGCCCTGAATGTGGATGACGGTAAAAAGCTGTGGTCTTACGACTCCAACTCGACTGCACCTAACTGGCAGCGTTGCCGTGGTCTGGGCTATTACGAAAACAGCAGCGCAGCGCCACAGACTCCCGCGGCCCAGCCCGCTGCAACTCCTGCGGCTGAACCGGCCACGCCAAATGCAGCGTCAGAAGCGGCCGCGCCTGCCACTAACGCACCGCAAACGCCTGCTGCCACCGGCGGCACCGTCAGCGCTACCTGCGAACGTCGTCTGTTCCTGCCAACCATCGATGCGCGTCTGATTGCCATCAACGCCGACACCGGCAAGCCTTGCGCTGATTTCGGTGACAACGGCGTGGTTGACCTGAAAGTCGGTATGGGCGAAGTCAAACCTGGCTACTATCAGCAAACCTCTACCCCGCTGGTCGCGGGTAACGTAGTGGTTGTCGGTGGTCGCGTAGCGGATAACTTCTCTACCGGCGAACCTCCGGGCGTGGTGCGTGCATTCGACGTGCATACCGGCGCACTGGTATGGGCATGGGATCCGGGTAATCCGAACATCACCAAACTGCCACCGGAAGGTCAGACTTACACCCGTGGTACCCCGAATGTCTGGTCAGCCATGTCATACGATCCAAAACTGGGTCTGATTTACATGCCAACCGGTAACGCGACGCCAGACTTCTTCGGCGGCACGCGTACTGAGCTGGATGACAAATACAGTTCTTCAGTCGTTGCAGTCGAGGTGGCAACCGGTAAAGTCCGCTGGACGTTCCAGACCACGCATCACGACCTGTGGGACTTCGACCTGCCGTCTCAGCCGCTGCTGTATGATCTGCCGGACGGCAAAGGTGGCAGCACGCCGGTTCTGGTGCAGACCTCCAAACAAGGCATGATCTTCATGCTGAACCGCGAAACCGGCCAGCCGGTCGCGAAAGTGGAAAACCGTGAAGTACCGCAGGGTAACGTCCCTGGCGAACGCTACTCCAAAACGCAGCCTTTCTCTGTCGGTATGCCAAACATCGGCAACCAGACGCTGAAAGAATCTGATATGTGGGGCGCAACGCCGATGGATCAGTTGCTTTGCCGCATCGAGTTTAAAGGTATGCGTCACCAGGGCGTTTACACGCCTCCGGGTCTGGATCGTTCCCTGCAATTCCCGGGTTCACTGGGCGGCATGAACTGGGGCAGCGTCTCGGTCGACCCGAACAACGCCATCATGTTCGTGAATGATATGCGTCTGGGTCTGGCGAACTACATGGTTCCGCGTGCACAGGTTCCGACCGGCGCGAGCGGCATCGAGATGGGGATGGTGCCGATGGACGGTACGCCTTACGGCGCAGTCCGCGAGCGTTTCCTGTCACCGCTGGGCATTCCTTGCCAGAAACCACCGTTCGGTACTATGTCTGCGGTTAACCTGAAAACCGGTAAAATCGTCTGGCAGGTTCCTGTCGGTACGGTGAAAGACACCGGTCCGCTGGGCATCAAAATGCGCATGCCAATGGAAGTCGGTATGCCAACGCTGGGCGCGAGCCTGTCAACGCAATCCGGCCTGCTGTTCTTCGCCGGTACGCAGGATTTCTATCTGCGCGCGTTCGATACCGCAAACGGTAAAGAGATCTGGAAATCCCGTCTGCCGGTCGGCAGCCAGTCTGGCCCGATGACCTACGTTTCACCGAAAACCGGTAAACAGTACATCATCATCAGCGCCGGTGGCGCACGTCAGTCCGCAGAACGCGGCGACTACGTGATTGCCTACGCACTGCCTGACGAAAAGTAAGATTTAGCAGTCAATGACAAAGCCCGCTGGTGAATACCGGCGGGCTTTTTTGTTGGGGAAGATTTACAGGTTAAGCCTGCGCCTCCAGCCTCACCCGTTGCTGTTGCATTCCTGTAAAGATGGCGTCTGCCAGTTCAGCCTGAAACGATTCGGGCAATTGCCTCGCGACATTTTCAATAACGGCCGGGGTGAGTTCGATGATTTCATCAATCATGGTTTCTATTTGTCGTTTCCCCAATCCGCTCTGCTCACCCTGCTTAATCCAGTGTCTGCGCTGGATCTTGCTGATCAGGTAATAATTACTGCTGCCACGGACGGCCATAGCCAGCTTACATTTCTGCCATGCGATCTTATTGTTTCCTCGGCCAATCACCGGCCAGGCTGACAAAATATCGTACAGCGGCGTCATGTGATAACGATTTTGAGAGAGGTGCGCGATACTGAAATTTTTCGAATGCCCGTCAGTTGCGGCCATCAACCAGAAAATTATTTGCGACCTGAAAAACTGATACTGATCTTGCTGAGCCTGCTCAGATCGGCTCAGGATTTCCATAATATCCGAGATACCCGGACCGCCATCCGACTGATATTTTCGCAAGGGTGAAACGCCCATGGCCTGACACATATCTTCCTGCGGCAACCTGATCCACCACGCCTCATCTGAGGAAAGCTTCCGGTCAAAACGTTCGACGATCAGCGCTTTTTGATCTTCAAATTGCCCAATGTACGTTTTAGCAACTGGCACTCCATATTGCTCAAGGATCAGGGAACAAAGCCATTCGTTTTCAACGGACGTACTCATATCTGCCTGCATATTGCCCACCAAACCTAGCGGTAGTTTAAAAATATGCGTGGTTGGCGTATTCCCCTCAGGCAGACACCATTGTTCGTTGTGCCATAACAGCGCCGTTTTTTCCTGTGCGCCAGCGATAGACAATCGCAAATCTTCGTCCTGATTGTTCTGGCCCGGCAAAACTGCCGCCGTGTTGCGCAGCATGCCGGCAATCTCCGGTTCTGCAAGCGGACGCTGGCGGATAGTGAATATCCCTTCGGGTTGATCCCCGACATTGAGCAACTGGATTGCACCGACACAATCCCGCCCTAACTCGGTCAGCAGATCAAAAGGCTCAAGGCTCTCAGCATGATAACGTACCGCCAGGCGCCTGCGGATCCCTTCGCTGTCGGGCAGTAAATTGTCAAAATAATCGCGAACCACATTGCCGCGATGCACCTGATTACCCGGCGTAAACGGCATGGAAAGCGACAAAGGTCGCCCTTGTGGGTCTTCTGTCCATTCCGGCGAGTACTGTAAACGATCCTCGCCTTTTTGCTTATCCCAGTACCCCACAGGAATACCGTTCATCCATATCGCTAAACGCTGCTGCGCACGACGCATATCATCACCATTGTTCCTTTCTGGCGGGCGTACTTAAATAATCCGGCTTAATTTCCTCCATAGAGGATTTTTCAGGATCGGATTGTGAGGAAAACACCATCTCAATACCTAATACATTAAATACCCGAAACAGCCGGTCAAGGCTGGCAGTAGCAGGGTTTGCCTCAAGCCGGGCATACGTCTGCTGAGTCACTCCCAGTTTTTCTGACACATCCTTTTGCGTCAGACCTTTTTCCTTACGGAACCCCACCAGTAACGGACGGAGCTGATTAAGTGTTTTTAACGGATAGACTGTATTCATTATTTTGGCTCTGGTATCGCGGTTCTTATACAGATTATAGGCTGTATTAAGCACATTACACCCTAAAAGCTGTAAAATCAAAATACAGCCTAAAAGCTGTAAAATATAAATACAGTTTATACGCTGTAATTTGCCCACTACCGCCTCCTCATGCTCAAATACCTGTTCCACGCACGGATGAAACCTCATGAAAAAAAGCGAATTTATCGCTCAGGACTTACTGAGCAAGATTTATCAGAACAGCGGTTCGGTGCCGGAGAAGTTACCTCCGGAGCGCCAGCTGGCGGAAGAATACGGGGTTTCGCGCTTTACCGTGCGTAAGGCACTGGAAAAGCTGGTCAGTATCGGAGCGGTGCATATCGTGCAGGGTTCGGGCATTTACATCAATGCGGGTGTCAGCAGCAATCCGCTGATTTACAACTCTGTGACCGAGAAAAAATTCGCTGAAATCAGTTTCAAAATGCTCGAATTGCACAAGCGCCGGCCAGATAAAGAGGAACAACAGGTATTCGGTTTAAGCACCGACGACTTTATCTGGGCGTTCACCCGCTTGCGGCGCATTAATCTGCGCAATGTGCAGATTGAATATTCCCGTATGCCCGCGGAAGTGTTTGCCGATTTGAATCAGAAAACCATTGAGCATTCCATTCAGCAATATGTGTTGAGTAAGGGCTACGCAATTTCGCATTCCCTGACCCGTTACCAGGCCGTCACGATCAATAAAGAGCAGGCGCAAATACTTGGCTGTAAAAAAGGCATTGCCGCCATGCATATCACCAACAGAGGTATTTTGCAGGGCGGCAAGGTTTATGCGTTCAGCGATATCGTCGATATCGATTATTCCTGCACCTACGTCATCCCGTTTAATCAGGACAATCTGGCTTTTCGCCAGACGTAAGCGCGTTAAGGCGTGTGGATCACGCCATCCGGCAGACGGCTTTGCGTCCATTCATGCGGACGATAGACCACAGGAAATTCTGCCGCAGCCTGTTGGTTAAAGCCCACGCCAATCCCCGCTTCTTCTCCCGGATAGAAATAACCGTTCTCCGGTGCCCGTGCGCCCGGAAAGACCTGCTGCGTGTTAGCCGGATACGCGACAAATTCCTGGATTGCCGCATTATGCAGATGAATATTCAGATGCGTATTCACCGCAGCGCCAATCGGGGTCATGTCCGGCGGACAATGCCAGGCCAGACGCACGCCAAAACTCTGGCAGAAATGCGCCAGTTTTAATGCCGGTGTGATGCCGCCTATTTGTGAAACGTGGCAGCGGATGAAGTCGATCCGGCGGTTGATAATTAGATCTTTCCATTCTGCAGGATTATTGAATAGCTCGCCGGTTGCCAGCGGAACGGCGGTCTGGCTGCGGATCTGCGCCAGCCATTCGTTCTGATCGGGCGGCAGAATGTCTTCAATAAAGTAAGGCCGGTATTGTTCAACGGCTTTGGCGAACTGCACCGCCTGCTGCGGGAACAGCCGTTCATGAACATCGTGCAGAATGTGGAACTGATTGCCGTATTTTTCACGCAGCGCTTTGAACATCGCCAGCGTGTTATCGATGTACTGATCCTGATCGTAATACGCACCCGCCGTCGGTTCACGGGTGCTGTGAAAATCACGCGCATTGCCGCCGTAAAAACCCAGCTGACAGCGGATGTGGCGGTAACCTTCGGCTAGCAGACGATCGACTTCGCCGTACAATGCTTCCAGCGTTTCACCCGCGGCGTGGCTGTACGCCGTCACCGCATCTTTCGATTTCCCGCCAAACAAATGATACAGCGGCATATTCGCCAGTTTGCCTTTGATATCCCACAACGCCATATCAATACCCGCGATAGCATTATTGATCACCGGCCCGTTACGCCAGTAAGCGTTCACCATCATCATCTGCCATAAATCTTCGATATGGTTCGCATCGCGTCCCATCAGCAGCGGTTTGAGATATTCATCCACCATCAGTTTGACCGCCAGCGGGCGCTGCTGGAATGTCGCGCAGCCCAGACCGAAGACTCCACGATCTGTTTCAATTCTGACCACCACTAAATTATGACGATCGGGACGTGTTATCTGGCATTCGATATTGGTAATCAGCACAGGCTGCATGATAAATCCTTAATAAAAACCGTTATTCCTTTTCATAAAAAAGGCGGCGGGAATATTCGTATTGGCGTTATTTCAACGTATTTTCATCCTGCTTGTAAACCTAAAATTCAGGCTTTTATTTTGGTTTGAAAGCACGGCGTATTTTCGATAAAAAACAGACCAATTTGGCATTGATGCGCTACATAAGCGCCACGCAGTGAAGTTTTGTGATGAAGATCCTGTTTTATTGGTTTGTTTTTGAAAACCACTCTCATTACACTCCCCTTCAATCAAATAAAGAATAATTCATTTTTTCGTCGCGGGGTTCAGGGTGAATACAGAAATAATGCAGTCAGTCATTAAACTGGTCGGCGGTGCGGGAAATATTAATAAAGTCTGGCATTGTATGACCCGTCTGCGGTTTGATTTACGTGACGAAAATAAAGTGGCCTGGGAGGAAATTAAAAATCTGCCCGGCGTACTGGGCGCACAAAGCCAGAGTGATCAGGTGCAGATCATTATCGGGCCGAAGGTGAATATCTGGTACGAAGCCATCGTGTCACAGCTGGATCCGGTAACCGGAAATTCAGAAACAGCAACAGGAAATGTTTCCACAAAAGGACGTAAAAGTCTGATCTCGTTGTTCATGGATACCGTCTCCGGCGTGTTCGGCCCGATCGTTCCGGCCATCGCGGGCGCGGGGATGATCAAAGGGTTGCTGGCAGGACTGATCGCCCTGAAGGTGATTTCAGCCAAAAGCGAAACGGTGATGATCATCGATTTGATCGCCAGCGGCGTGTTTTACTTCCTGCCGTTTTTCCTCGCGGTTTCTGCGGCGAAGATCTTCAAAACCAATGAATACCTGGCCGCCGCCGTTGCCGCCTGTCTGATGTATCCGACGCTGATGGACGCCGCGAAAGCGCTCGCCAGCCATACTGCTGGCGCACCTACCGCATTGTATTTTATGGATGTGCTGCCGGTATCCGTTTTCAACTATTCGGCGAGTGTGATCCCGGTGATTTTCTCGGTGCTGGCGCTGAGTTACATCCACCGCTGGGTGGATAGGATCATGCCGGACGTGCTGAAAACCGTGTTTACACCCACGCTGACACTGTTCATTGCGGCGCTGGTATCGCTGACGCTGATCGGTCCGGCGGGGATTTATCTCGGTAAGTTGCTGGCGTTTGGCATTCAGGGATTGTTTGACGTGTCTGCAGTATTTGCCGGATTTATTGTCGGTGCGATCCGCCCGGTGGCGATCCTCACCGGTATGCATCACGCGATGACGCCGATTGCGTTGCAGAACTTTACCGATCAGGGCTGGGATATGCTGATGCCGATGATGTTTATGGCCAACATGGCGATTGCCGGATCAACGTTTGCGATTTACTTCCACGTCAAAACCCGTGAGCAAAAATCCGTGGTGCTGTCTGCGGCAATTTCCGGCCTGCTGGGGATCACCGAACCTGCGCTGTTTGGCGTGCTGACGCGCTACAAAAAAGCGTTTATCGCCACCACCATCAGCAGTTCTGTGGCGTCTGCATTTATCGCGTTCTTCGGGGTGCGGTTGTACGGCTATATTCTGTCGAGTATTTTCAGCCTGCCCGCCTACATCGGTCCGTATTTTATCTACATTCTGATGGGCGTGGTGCTCTCGCTTGGGCTGTCATTTACGCTGACGTATCTGATGGTCGTCAAAAACAAAGGCACCGAACAATCGGTGCCTTTGGTTAATCAGACGCGCTGAGGTTTATCAGGCCGCTGTCTTTGAATGCGACATCTTAGACAGCGGTGCGTTTTGAATAAGATTGGTCAGACGTCCGATATTTTCGATTTCCACTTCAATCTTGTCATTCTCATGCAGGAACAACGGCGGTACGCGGGTTTTACCGACGCCGCCCGGTGAACCGGTCATGATTACATCGCCCGGAGAAAGCTGAGTAAATGTGCTGATATAGGCAATCATCTGCGGAATAGTGTGGATCATGCTGGCGGTCGTATCGTCCTGCACCAGCCGGTCGTTAAGCCAGGTTTTGATACTCAGGTTTTGCGGGTCACCCACTTCATCCGGCGTCACCATCCACGGGCCAAACGCCCCCGTCGACGGCCAGTTTTTCCCGGCGGTATACCATTTATGCTGCCAGTCTCGTACTGAGCCATCCATATAACAGCTGTAACCGGCGACAAAATCGAGTGCGTTTTCTGCTGAAATATTGCGGCCGGTGCGACCGATAATAATCGCCAGTTCACCTTCATAATCAAACTGCTCAGAAGAAGCCGGTTTGATGATCGTGCCGTTATGGCCGACCTGAGAATCTGCAAAACGGACAAACAGGGTTGGCGCGTCGCTGGTTTCATTAAATTCTTTGCGCTTTTCCGCGTAGTTCATGCCCACGCCGAAGATTTTTCCCGGACGGTCGATAACCGGCAGGAAACTGATGTCATTCAGTTGAAGATCCGCAGGCAGATCAGCGTAGCGTTGCAGCCCGGAAAGTGAATGGCGTGCCATGAATTCGTTAATATCGCGGCATCCTGAGTGACTGCCGACATCGACAATCCCCTCTTCTTTATAGATGCCGAAGCTTTTGGTGTGGTCTTTACTGATGGTGAAATTAACAATTTTCATAGATGCACTTAGATTCTTATTTTACTTAAAAACAGGTAAATTCGCTGGCGTTCTTGTTGCGAAAACGGCTTGCCCGTCGCAACGTTGGCGTGATTATTGACCCTGCCTCTCATGCCTTCTACTATATTTTATTATCAAATCGATGAATTTCAGGAATTAATGTTAAATAACAGAGACTTAGATTATTTTGTGACAGCCGCAGAGATGATGAATTTGAGACTTGCGTCACAAAATTTAAATATAACTCAGCCTGCGCTTTCGAAATCCATCACCCGTTTAGAGAAAGAACTGAACATCAAACTGTTCAAACGGGCAGGTCGCGGGCTGGAACTGACCGAAGCAGGACGCGTGCTCTATCAGCGTGGTTTAGCGCTGCAAAGTTCCTACCTTGAGCTAGGCGAAATCATGAATGAACTGAGCAGCGGCGCGGGCGGGATTGTGCGCGTCGGCGTTTCCGGTTCCGCAACGCAATTCCTGCTCCCTGAAATCTGCAAAATGCTGCAATCGCAGGTGCCGAATATGAAACTGGAAATCCAGATCGGCATGAACGACGTACTTTTTACTTTGCTGGAACGTCATGCCATCGATGTGATTATCGGTCCGCTGGTCAATTACGACAGTCCGGTAGTACAGCTTCCGGTCACCGCTGACCGGGTGATCGTCGCGGCCTCACGCGACCATCCGCTGGCCGGTAAACCCGCCAGTCTGCGCGAACTCAGCCGTTATGGCTGGATTTTACCGGCGAAAACCGTCTCGATGCGCCAGTGGCTGGATAAGATGTTCTATGAAAATCATTGCTCGCCACCAGACGTCAAAGTAGAAATCAGCTCGCTGGCATCGGTGCCGGGACTGATCGCGAAAAGCGGTTTGCTAAGTTTTTTGTCTGAAAATATTCTGGTCGAAGAAGAATTTCTTTCGCGGCTGATCCGTATCGATAACGATCAGTTAGTGATGGAACGTCGGGTGGGCATCACCTGGCTGGAAGGCGCGTTTCTTTCACCGGCGACGCAAAAAGTGATCGACGTGACCAAAAGCGTCGGGCAAAAGATGCAGATGGAAGCCCGCCGGATCCTCGAAGACTGAAGTCCGGCGGGCAGGTTTATATCAATCTGTTTTACACCAGATGACAGGCCACGCGGTGACCGTTTTCCACTTCACGCAGCAACGGAGTTTCCGCCCGGCAACGAGCCATGGCGTGAGGGCAGCGGGTGTGGAAACGACAACCGGTGGGCGGTTTTGACGGATCCGGCATTTCCCCGCTGACCATCGCGACCGGTTCGCTGTCGGGATCGAGCGTCGGCACCGCCGCCAGCAACGCCTGCGTGTACGGATGCAAAGGCCGCTCAAACAGCACATCCCGACTGGCGGTTTCCACCAGCTGGCCGAGATACATCACCGCCACGTCATCACAAAGATGTTCCACCACGCCAAGATCATGCGAGATAAACAAAAACGTCACGCCATGATCGTCGCGTAAATCCGAGAACAAATTGATGATCTGCGCCTGAATGGACACATCGAGCGCCGAAATAGGTTCGTCGGCAATGATAAAATCCGGTTGCAGGATCAGCGCACGGGCAATGCCAATACGCTGGCGCTGACCGCCGGAAAATTCATGCGGGAAGCGGTTGTAATGCAACGGGGACAGCCCGCAGATTTTCATCACTTCCAGCACTTTTTCCCGCAGTTCTGCGCGTGAACACAACCGGTGCTCAAGCATCGCCTCGCCAATGGCGTCACCGACGCGGATGCGGGGATTCAGCGAACTGTACGGATCCTGAAACACCAGCTGGATTTTCGGACGCAACGCTTTCAGTTGTTTTGGCTTCAGGGCATGAAGTTCTTCGCCACGAAATTTCACGCTGCCTGCGGTTTTGTCATACAGCCCAAGCAGCGTGCGCCCTACCGTGGTTTTGCCGCTGCCAGATTCCCCGACCAGCCCGAAAATCGTGCCCTTGCGGATGTTAAAACTGACGCCATCAACCGCCCGCAGCTGACCGGTTTCCTGTCCGAATACGCCGTCGCGGATCGGGAAATACTTTTTCAACCCGTCGACTTCAATCAGATATTCCGCGTTCATGGTTGCAGCTCCGTGTCTTTATTCTCTTGCGCCGTCGTTAACCCGCTATAGAAACAGGCGGCCTGACGGTGTTTTCCTTCCAGCGGCGGGATCCCTTCGCGGCAACGTTCGGTGGCGCGCGCACAACGATCGGTGAATGCACAGTAAGGCGGTAATGCGGCCAGACTTGGCACTTGTCCCGGAATGGAATACAAGCGGCGGCGACGTTCTCCCGCGGTGGGCCGCGAAGCGATCAGCCCCTGCGTATAAGGATGAAGCGGATTACGCAGCACATCGGCGGTCGCGCCCTGCTCAACAATTTTACCGGCGTACATCACGACTACGTGATCTGCCATCTGAGCGATCACGCCTAAATCGTGGGTGATAAGCATCAGCGCCATATGATTTTGCTGTGCCTGATCGCGCAGTAAACGCAGGATTTGCGCCTGCACGGTGACATCGAGCGCAGTGGTGGGTTCATCCGCAATCAGCAGCTGCGGCTTACAACTGAGTGCCATTGCAATCATGATGCGCTGCAACATGCCGCCGGAAAGCTGGTGCGGATAACTGGTCATCAGGCTTTCCGCGCGCGCCAGTCCAACTTCAGTGATCATCTTCGTTGCCAGTGTCCACGCCGATTTCGGTGATTCGCCGCGATGACGGATCAGCGGTTCAACCAGTTGTTCACCAATGGTCAGCACCGGATTGAGCGCTGTCATGGGTTCCTGAAAGATCATCGCCAGCTGATTACCGCGCAGATCCGCCATTTGTGACGAACGCAGTTTCAGCAAATCACGCCCCTGAAACAGGATTTCTCCGCCATCAATGCGGGCGGCCTGTGGCGGTAATAACCCCATCAGCGACATCGCCGTGACGCTTTTTCCGCAGCCTGATTCACCAACCACGCCGACAGTCTGCCCGGCCTGAATGTCGAACGTGACGTCCTGCACCGCACGCACACGTCCTTCATCGCTGGCAAAAGATAATGAAAGCTGGTCAAAACGGATCAAGGGTTCAGTCATTTTTTGCTCCGTTTCATTTTGGGATCGAGCGCATCACGCAGGCCATCGCCGAGCACATTAATCGCAATCACCGTAATAAAAATCGCCACGCCCGGCGGCATCCACAACCATGGACGGCGCTGAAAGTCGATCAGGCTGTTGGCGGCATCCATCATATTTCCCCACGACGGCGTTGGCGGCACCACGCCTAATCCCAGATAACTGAGCGCAGACTCGCTGAGGATGGCGTTCGCCACGGCCATCGTCGCCATCACCACCAGGATCGGCACAGTGTTGGGCAATAAATGACCGAACAGGCGGCGGCGCGACGACAATCCGAGAACCTGAGTCGCCAGCATAAAATCACGCTCACGCAGGGAGAGGATCTGCCCGCGCACCAGACGCGCCAGTTTTGGCCATTCCAGCAAACTGAGCATAACGATCACCATGTACACACGGGAATCCGGCGAGAAATCCAGTTCAGACAGCATCGCGCCCATAACGATAAGCAGCGGCAAACTCGGAATGGTCATCACCAGATCGGCAAAACGCATGATGATTTTGTCGGTGATACCGCCGACATAGCCGGATACAGCGCCCATCAGATAGCCGAGCGTTACGGAGAGCAACATAGTCAGCATGCCGATAATCAGCGAGATTCGACCGGCCAGCAGCAGCCGCGTATACACGTCACGCCCGAGAAAATCGGTACCCAGCCAGTGCTCAGCGTTGGGCGCTTTGTTGATCATCAGCGCATCGGTCGCATCATCCCGCCATGGTGAATAGTAAGGGCCCACTACGCACCAGACCGCCATTACCACCAGCAAAATCAGGCAGAGCATCGCCAGACGGTTCTGGCGTAAAGCACGCCAGGCCTGTAACCAGGGTGACGGTGTCACCTGAGACAGCACGGGGATCTGTACTTCACGTAACCGCCGGTTGGTAGAAAATAAAGAGCCAAACATCACGACCTCACACGAATGCGCGGATCCGCCCACGCATACAGGACATCAGCAATCAGGTTGCCAAGAATGGTTAATACCGCCAGAAACAACGTAAACCCCATCAGAACCGGGTAATCACGCGCCGCCAGTGAATCAATGTGAATGTGCCCTGCTCCCGGCCAGTTAAAGACTTTTTCGGTGATCAGCGCTCCGGAAAACAACCCCGGCAGCTCGAAACCCAGCAGCGTAATAATCGGCAGCAGCGCATTTCGCAGCGCATGTTTCAGGATAACCGTGCGCTCGCGCAGACCTTTGGCGCGCGCGGTACGGATGAAATCCATACGCACCACGTCAAGCATACTGGCGCGGAAATAACGCGTCAGGCTGCCCGCCTGCAACATCACCAGCGCCACTACCGGCAACACCAGATGCGCAGCCACTTGTGCTACCCACGCCCAGCCCGTGGCATCGCTACCTGTATTGGTCATACCGCCCACCGGCAGCCAGTGAAGATCCACGGCAAACCATTTAATCAGCAGCAGGCAAAGGAAGAAGGTCGGGAAGGACATCGCGGCAAAAATCACAATGCTCACCACATGGTCGAACAGGGAGTAAGGTTTCATCGCAGAGACAATGCCCACCGCCAGCGCGATCCCCCAGTACAGCACCATCGCAATGGTGGCGAGCAGGAAGGAGTTCCAGATGTACTGATTCAGCAGCTGACTGACTGGGATCTGATATTGCAGCGAGAAGCCGAGATCGCCTCGCAGCAGATTGCCCAGCCAGTGCAGGTAACGGCTGAGCAGCGGTTGATCCAGTCCATAAAGCGCTTTAAGTTCGGCGGCGCGCTGCGCAGTCAGGGTGATATTTCCGTCAATGAAATCGCCCGGCGTTTTGGCAAACAGCATGAAGATGAGCAGTGAAGCGAGGAACAACATCGGAATGGTTTGAAGCAAACGACGCAGAATGAAATTTCTCATGACTTTCTCATTGAAGCTGCCGGAAAGGTCCGGCAGCCGCATTATTTCTGATTATTTTACGATTTTGACGTCCGGCAGACTGCCGGTCAGTCCGTTATAGATATCCGGTTTAAAACCGGTCACGCGGGCGCTGCTGGCCGAGAGAATTTTACGGTTACCCAGCAGGATCACCGGCGGATCGTTCGCCAGCACTTTATACAGTTCATGATAAATCGGCTTACGCTTCTCGATATCCAGCGTGGCGTTGCCTTCGTTGATCAGCTTATCGACTTCAGGATTTTTATAGCCCGATTCCGTGGATTCTGTGCTGTAGTAATCCCAGACGCCATCGTGCGGATCGTTAAGCGTGCTGGTGCTGAACGACGCCAGATCGTAATTCCCGGCCTTGCGCTGAGACATCAGCGCGTTGAAATCCACCACCTGTGGTTTCAGCAGCACACCGATTTTCTGATAGTTCTCTTTGGCGATCGGGATCAGCGCATCGTTCAGCACTTTTTTGCTGACCAGCAGCGTCAGTTCAAGACGTTTACCGTCTTTCACACGGATCCCGTCACTGCCCGCTTTCCATCCTGCTTCATCCAGCAATTTGTTGGCCTGCGCCGGATCGAATTTATACGGATTCACGCCATCAGTGTTATACGCCCAGGAAATCGGCGCGATGGGCTCGATCGCCACAGAACCGTAGCCCTGATACACCACGTCGATCAGTTTCTGGCGATCCAGACCATAAATCAGCGCCTGACGTACTTTCACATCCTGCAATGCAGGACGTCTGACGTTGAACTCAATCTTGCTGTAATCGCTGGAACCGTACAGGTTGATATTGGCAAAGCCGAGCATCTTCAGCTGTTCGATATCATCAGGGCGCGAAGTGAACGCGTCATAATCGGTATCACCGGTCTGGAACAGCTGGAAGTTGGTCGACGGATTGGTCACGCGATAGATAAAGCGCGGAGTCGGCGGTACGCCACGATAGTAATTCGCGTTGGCGTGGAAACGGATCTCCTGCCCCGGAATGTATTTGTCGTACACATACGGGCCGTTACCGAGCGGTTTGCCATGCAGCGTGCGCAGATAATCGAGATTACCGCGCGTGTAGCCTTTGCCGTAATACGCTTTCGACAGCACCGGCCCGCCGATTTTTTGCAGCGTCGTAGCGCCCGGCTGAGTGGTGGTGACCTGTAACGTCAGCGGGTCAATCACTTTCAGGCCACTGATGCTGTCCGCCTTGCCCTGCTTATAGTCATCACCGCCGGTAATGTGTGCCAGCGTGATATCGGTGTCGCCATCATATTTCGGGTCGTACAACACCGTCAGCGTGAACGCGACGTCTTCTGCCGTCAGTGGAGAACCATCGCTGAATTTCATGTCATGGCGCAGTTTGATGGTGTAAGTCTTGCCGTCAGGGCTGACCGTCCAGCTTTCTGCCAGACCAGGGACCAGTTTGCCCTGGCTGTCCCAGTCAATCAGACGGGCGAAAATCACATTAGTGACGTTTTCATCCCAGCCGTTAACGAAGAAGTAAGGGTTAAAAATACCCTGAGGTTCGGAGATCCCCGCGATCACTGTATCGGTGCGCAGTTTAGCTGCAGCAGGAACCTGACTGGCATCGGTGGCCGGTGTAATACCTTCTTTTAAGACATCATCAGCGAAAGCAAAAGAAGACAACATTACTGCACTGGCCAGTAATGCGATTCTGAAAGAGGCAGTGCGACGTGCGCGTTGTACGGCTGGCGCGAAAGCGGAACGTAATAACGTAGCCAAAAGAGATCCCTCATCTGTAATGTGTGCAAACGGTTTACAAAACATGACAAAGAGTAGGGATGCGGTTTAGCCTTGTCTAACAACGAAAAAATATGGCTTATAGCTTTTGCAACAGTACGCTGAAAAAGCCGCCAAAACGGCTAATGTGGAAAGATTACCTGATCACACCCAGTGAGTGCTTACTAACTTCATAGAGCCAACTACATCAGGAGTACTGTAGGAAACTTATCTATTTCTGCCGGATAACAGGCAAAGAAAAACGGCGTATCTTTTTAAGGATACGCCGTTGAATGTGAAGATGAATGCTGTGAGGTCAGGCAGCCACTTTTTTGCTGCGGGAACTGACTTCGGCGAGGATCTCTTTCTGCTTGTTCTTCTCGCCAATCATTTTGTACCAACCTGAAAGCTTGCGAAGATCCGGCAAGGTAGCCTTTTCCTCAACATCGTAAGCACTTAATTTCTCGCGATACTCTTCAAAGATGGCGATGCAGCGACGTGCCCACTCGCCTTCCAGTGCGGAACCGGCCACGGCACGCGGACGTCGTGGTAAGCGCGGACGCAGCGGCTTGCTGGCTTCTGGTGCAGATTCATCCACGTAGGCAAACTTGATGGATACGACCGTTCTGCCCTGCTTTACCGGCTCCCAGACCACTGAAATATCGGTATTGGCATTGATCCGATTGATCGTCGGCTCAAGCAGCTTCTGGCGGAAGTCACGATAGTCCTCATATTTGCCCGCTAAACCGGCCTTCTCGCGCATCCAGTTGAGATCAAGTGTCACTTCAATGGCTTTGCCACTGCGCCGCCCGTAGAGGTTCTTGGCTTTGATTAGCCAGCCATACAGGCGTACGGAGAACGGGGTATCCAGCTTCGCGATATTGGCGAAATTGAGTTTGGTAAAAGATTCTTTAAGTTCATAAAGATACGGAGCCACGTCTTGCCCGAATCTCAGTACGACTGCACTATGATCGTCACTGCTGACGTATTCCAGACGCGAAAACCAGGAAAGCTGCACGGTACGCACTTTGCCGGTTTTCACATCAGGCTTGTAGATGGTCACCGGCTTTTTCATCAGGCTTTCAGCTGCTTCGCGCAACTGGCGGTGGCTGCTTGTCGGGTTAACCCCGTAGATTCGCTGATAATCCTGAGGGAAAAGTCGATAAAGCGTATCCGGTTGCGGTTTCCTGCTATCAATTTGAGCCAGCGCCAGGTTAAGCAGGCGCATTTCATCCAGAGTAACGCTATAGGCGCCTTCAAGAAGATCGTTCCCCTGAACTACTGTGAGTTTATTCAGTTCCATGTAGCAGGATCCATAAGTGGAAAGTAGGTAAATTATTCCACATAAAAAATGCTGTCGTAAAGTAAAAACAAGGCTTATTTAATGTCTAAAAATCATTGAGTTAAGTATGGATCGAAAAATTCCGATCAGGAAAAATCTCCACATAAGCATTTCAGACCCAGCAGGGATCCTTTTTTTAACATGCTGGATCGACAGTCTTTTTACAGGAAATCACTCCACATATCTGCTCAGTGATCCTTAACGCTTATGCAGCACAATACCTCCCCTTCCACTGGCCGACGATCAGATAATTCCTCCACATTAGAGGGGTGATTGCATGTTTAACCATCAATCCCTGCAATGTGATCCCCTTATCACTTCGTTTTAAGGCTGTATTCTGGTTCCCAAAGGGATCATCAGGAAAACTTTCCACATATGCATGTGAGTGGGATCAGAAAATGTCTCCACATTAGCGACGTGACGGGCATTTGATCAGGAAATCTCTCCACGTAGCCGCAGCGATCAGATCACAGAAAATCTTTCCACATATACTGGATTACGGGATCAGGAAATCTTTCCACTTATTGTGGGCATTTCTTTTTTCAACCTGGTGTTTGAAAGCTTAAACGACGTCCTGGATCAGGAAAAATCTCCACATATCATCAAGTGACACCGTCACAATAAAACTAACTCATTGATTTTCATAAACCCCAGTTCAATCTTGATCAAAATCTCTCTTTTCGGGATCAGATAATGTTTCCACATATAGGCTTTCAGGGATCAGGAAAAATCTCCACATAAACGCATTATGCCTCCTGAACAGGCTGCGCAGTGCCCTGCCGGCGGACTTTCGGGGATCCCATTTGGCTCTTTGTGACACCACGTGACGCTGTCACAGGAAATTCTTCCACATAACCCACTTTCCTCCTCGATCAGGAAAAGTCTCCACGTATAAGAAAAAACAGTTATGGCAGTATGTTAGCGAGTTTTGGGTCGTCCGGGCGTAGTGACATGACACAGGAGGAAAGTATCCACAGAAAATTATTCCACATTGGTAATAGCATGATCCCTATAGAAATTATCCACAGAAAAAGACTCTACATTGACCATGAAAAGGATCCACATCTAACATGAAGGATCTCCACCTCGGGCAGGAAATGACTCCACAATATGTGTTTTAACTACATGATAATTAAAAGTAAAAATGCTCCCTAAAGAGAAAGATCTAAACTTATAAAATAAACAAAAGATTATTTGATCTTGGGATCTGATAACAACGGAGAGAATACTTCAGGAAGGGATTGGTTAGCGTTTAAGGCAGGCTGAGCAAGGTTTACAGACTGGATCAAGTTAGAAACGGGCCTGTAAGACCCGATCCAGCCAGCGATTATATTATCAGGCGCGTTCGTTGTGGATGAGCCACGCTTCGATCAGTTCTGTCAGAACGTCTTTCATTTCGCGATCCTGCAGGAAGCAGCTGGTTTTGAACCGGCGATGCAGCTCCTCATCGATATTGGTTTGTAACTTTTTCACCGATGCAGGCGGTTTAGCCACAGCGTCCAGTGCTGTAGTTAGTTGTCTGTGCTGGCCAAGTTTCATTTTCATTTCAGCAACTCCGTGATTTCTTTGGTCATAATTTCAATTTCACCCTTTGCATTACCGTCCGTTGTATCGAAAACGGTGCCGCCGTCCATCATGGTTCGTATGTAAACCTGGCGTTGGGTCGTGCCGGTACGCAGTGCAGGAACACCCGTGTCGGCAATGGATTCTTTCAGTACTTCAAGCATTTTAGCGGATGCCACTTTTTTAGTGATCAGAAAGCGGGCAATAACGGGTTGCAGATTTTCGCGAGCTTCTACCACGGCCAGAATAGCGCCACAGGCGGCAAAATCTAAAGGTGACGGTGTCACGGGAATCAGCACTAAATCACTGACCATAACCGCTGCTGATGAAATTGCAGAAATGGCCGCTGCTCCATCGATCACTACGTAATCGTATTCTTTCAGTTGCTTGCGTACGGTATAAACTTCTTTTTCTGAAGCGGCTTCAGCCAGGTCAAACTGGCATTTGCTTTCGTCATACCAGTTGCTGATGCTTCCCTGTGGATCGGTATCAACCATCACCACTTTATGGCCTTGTCTTGCCAGACAGGTTGCGATGTTTATTGATGTCGTGGTTTTCCCTACTCCGCCCTTCCCGTTAAGGAAGGAAATAATTTTCGCTGCCATGACAACCTCTTAATGAAGCGTTCAGTAAAGATATCAGGATTCCAAAATCATAAGATTTTAGGATTCGTATAGTTTGTAATCTTAGGATTCTGAGATTTTCTAATCCATGAATCACAGGATTGGGGTGCTACTATAAAGTTTGCAGCCTGGGATTTCAATATCTAAGGATTATCGAATTACCATATCCTATGATTACAGGATTCTGTAAGGTTATTGAAGTCATCATTCGATAATACGAGAATGGCAATACACATAAATCACAGGATTTTATGAGGTCAAGATTTCATGATTTTAGGATTACGAAATCTTCAGAATTTGGTTGAACCTGTTTGCAGTGCGTTTGCGTCAACCCTGCTATCCGGTGATTATTAAATCTCTGAATCTCTGAATCTCTGAATCTCTGAATCTTGTAAGTTTGAGATTCAATTATCCCGGTATCAACAGATGACAGGATGCACATGTTGAATCAAATGACTGGACATGACCGCATCAGGATATAAAATCTCACCATCTCACCATCTCACCATCTCACCATCTCACCATCTCACCATCTCACCATCTCACCATCTCACCATCTCACCATCTCACCATCTCACCATCTCACCATCTCACCATCTCACCATCTCACCATCTCATGCTCCGGAGATAGCATGAGATGATCTGTCAGATTTCAGGATTCGAGAAGTGTCAGGATTACAGGATTAATCTTTAAAATATTCGAAGCGGAACACTGATAGCATACCCGGATTCTAACCTCCCAGAATCACATGATACTTGAGTATCATTCTGAGATGATGGAATCCTGTGATTTTTACATCCCGTATGAGTGTTTTTGTAGCAGCCAGATTGTGGTCAGGATACTGGGATTTTATCATCCTGAGATTATAACAGAGTAGGTGATCGCAGGATTATAGGATTATGTGTGGAGCTGAAGATTATGAGATTACATAATCATGATAAGTATATCAATGACTTAATTATTAGTTCCGACTCAATACAAAAGGATTGTAGAATCTCAGGATTATATTGGGATTTCAGGATTATAAGATTTCATGTCCTTATTTCAGGATCATGAGATTCTATAGGCTACGCTCAGGATTATATCATCCTGAGATTAAGAAGGGATTGTAGGATGCTAGGATTCTTATCCTGTGATTCTGTGTGGTCAGGATGTGATTATGTAATCACAAGATTATAGGATGTAAGCAGCCGAAATCTTAAGATTCAGAGATTCTGTGATTGTAAAATCCTGACATTTTTATCTTATGATTTCAGGATGCAGAAAGTATCAGGATTCAAAGATTTTTGGCTGATTACAAGATGATGGGATTCAATGATTTTTTGATTGTATGCTCTTAGAATTGTAAAATCACGCAATCACGCAATCACGCAATCACGCAATCACGCAATCACATGATTATGGGATTGAGATTTACTGACTTACCTCTGGCCCGGTCGTACCAGCGGAAAGCAACCGACGTCGCAGACACTCGATGATATGCCTGAATGCAGTTTCTATTTCTTCCTCAGGTACACAGCCATAACCGAGCAACAATCCGCGACGCATAGCCGGGCGCAAATAATAAGCTGAGAGAGGGCGGGTCAAGATATTAAGTTGCTCAAGCTCGGCGCTCAGCGCCACGTCATCAATAGAATCCGGCAGCGAAAGGATCAGATGAAGTCCGGCATTGCTGTCTTCACACAGATATTCTGGTCCAAGTTCCTGTCCAATTATCCGGGTCAGCGCATTTCGGCGTTTACCATAAATCAGCCGCATTTTACGAATGTGTGCGGCGTAATGTCCTTCGCGAATAAATTCCGCCAGCGTCAGTTGCGTGAGTCCATTTCCCCCGCGGTACAGTTCTGAATGCGCAATTTTTAGGCGTGATGCCAGCGGGCGGGGCAGAACCATGTAACTGATGCGCATCGCGGGATACAGCGTCTTGCTGAATGTTCCGACGTAAATCACAGGCGCATCGCTGCTCAGTCCCTGCAGTGCCGGGATCGGACTGCCCGAGTAACGGAATTCACTGTCGTAGTCATCCTCCACAATCCAGCTGCCTTGCTCACTGGCCATTGCCAGAATTTTTTGGCGCCTTGCCAGACTCATCACCGAGCCGAGTGGATAATGATGTGACGGTGTCACGCATATCAGTTTCGGCACACGGCAATCCGGTGTTTTTTTAGACGGGTTGTCAGGCGGATTGTCTGGTGGATCCATTCCATTGTCGTCTACCTGAACCGGCTGAATTTCTACGCCATTAATTGTGAGCACATTACGAATTCCCCAGTAGCTGGGCTCTTCAATCCATGCGGTATCGCCGGGGTCGCAGAGCATTTTAGCCAGCAGATCCAGCGCCTGATGCGTGCCTGTGGTGATAAGAATCTGCTCAGCCGTGCAATCAACTGAACGTGCAACACGAAGATAATCCGCCAGTGCATGTTGCAGCTGCGGGCATCCGCCGTGGCGGGAATAAGTCAGGAATTCCGGGTGCAGGCGGCGGCTCAGGCGGTTATGAATTTTGCGCCAGATTTCATGTGGAAATTTGGTCACGTCGGGTACGCCCGGCATGAACGCGCCCCATTGTTGCGAGGCAACGCCTGTGCGCGTCAGCAACCGGGTGCCACGTTTGGAAAGCGCAACATGACTGCGAACTGGTGAAAAATATCGGGCAGTTTTATCGGCAATTACACCGTCCTCGGGCAAATCAGATGTGACGAAAGTCCCACTTCCGGTACGGGTCTGAATATAACCCTCCGCCTGCAATTGGTCATACGCCGCCAGCACGGTATTGCGCGAAATATCCAGTTCTTTCGCCAGGTCACGCGAAGCCGGTAAACGGCTGCCTGGCGTGATACTGCCGTCGAAAATTGCCTGTTGTAACGCCTGATATACGCGCTTATTCAACGTGCCTGTAGACGTGTCGGAAAGGCCGGTCAGGCGTTGCGAAATGAGGTCAGAAAGCAGTGAACGCAAAAGTGGTACCTCGAAATAATTCAAACTGGTTCTGGATTATAGAACCGCTGGCGCGATAAAACACAAGAACGGATTGCTATTTCGACAAATTGTTCATCTTGCAACCGGCAATCTATAAAACATCAACCTTCATGCAGGAGCGAAAGATGAGTCACAGTGAACTGGAAAAACGCCGTAAAGAAGCGACCCCAAGAGGTGTTGGCGTCATGTGTGATTTCTACGCGGCGAAGGCGGAAAACGCCACGCTGTGGGATGAGCAGGGACGGGAATACATCGATTTTACTGCCGGGATTGCTGTGCTGAACACCGGGCATCGTCACCCGAAAATTGTTGAAGCGATCCTCACACAGCTCGACCTTTTCACTCATACGGCCTATCAGATTGTCCCGTACGCCAGCTTTGTGAATCTGGCAGAGCGCATCAATGCGATTGCTCCGGTCAATGGTAAAGCTAAAACGACCTTTTTCAGCACAGGCGCGGAAGCGGTAGAAAACGCGGTGAAAATTGCACGCGCGGCAACCGGTCGTCCTGGCATTCTGACATTCTCCGGCGCTTTCCACGGACGCACGCTGCTAACCATGGCGCTGACCGGCAAAGTAGTACCTTATAAAGTCGGGTTCGGGCCTTTTCCTGCCTCCGTTTTCCATGCGCAATATCCGAATGCCGTGCATGGCGTTACCACTCAAATGGCACTCGACAGCATCGAACGTATTTTCCGCAGTGATATTAGCCCTTCGCAAGTTGCAGCAATTATGTATGAGCCGGTGCAGGGCGAGGGCGGTTTCAATATTGCGCCGGAAGATTTCGTAAAAGGGCTGCGTGAAATCTGCGACCGCCACGGCATTGTAATGATTGCTGATGAAGTCCAGAGCGGTTTTGCCCGTACCGGCAAAATGTTTGCTTCGGATTATTATCCGGATGCTAAACCAGACATCGTCACGATGGCGAAAAGCCTCGGCGGCGGGATCCCGATATCCGGCGTAACGGGACGCGCTGAGCTGATGGATGCACCTGAGCCGGGAGGTCTGGGCGGAACTTACGCAGGTAATCCGCTGGCAGTGGCGTCAGCCCTTGCTGTGCTCGACATCATCGAAGAAGAAAAATTGTGTGACCGCGCAAGCCGGTTAGGAGCGGAATTGGTGGAAGTGCTGGAAAAAGCCAAAACGACATGCCCGGCGCTGGTGGATGTCCGCGCTCGCGGGTCGATGGTCGCTGCCGAATTTAACGATCCCGCGACCGGAAAACCATCTGCTGAGATGACTAAACAGTATCTGCGCAAAGCGCTGGATGCCGGTTTGCTGATGCTGAGCTGCGGCGTACACGGTAACGTGATCCGCTTCCTGTATCCGCTGACCATTCCCGACGCCCAGTTTAAAGACGCACTGGCGATTTTATCCCGCGTTCTGGCTGACTGAGGCAACCTATGCAACTCAAACATCTAAGCCTTCTGCGCCAGCAGTGCCTCATTAATGGCGAATGGTATGACAGTGAAAACGGTGAGTTCGACAATGTGATTAATCCGGCAAACGGAAAGGTAATAGGTCACGTTCCGCAAATCACCACGGCGCAAACGGCGCAGGCCATCGTGTATGCAGAACAGGCGCAGCGAGTCTGGAAAGACAAGACGGCAAAACAACGCGCTGCGCTGATGCAGAAATGGGCACAGCTGATGCTGGAACACGCTGACGACTTAGCGGCATTGCTGACGGCGGAACAGGGTAAACCGCTGGCGGAAGCACGGGGCGAAATAGTCTACGCCGCTTCCTTTATCGAATGGTTTGCCGAAGAAGCCAAACGCGTCGAAGGCAGCGTGCTGGCTCCTGTGCAGGCGTCGCAGCGGATGCTGGTTCTGAAAAAACCGATTGGCGTGTGTGCGGCCATCACACCCTGGAATTTCCCTGCGGCGATGATCACCCGTAAAGCGGCACCTGCGCTGGCTGCGGGTTGCGCAATGATTGTTAAACCAGCCGAACAGACACCCCTGACTGCGTTAGCGCTTGGACAACTGGCGATGGAAGCCGGTATTCCGGCAGGCGTTTTGCAGGTGGTAACCGGTTCAGCGCAGGCCACGGGCAAGGTGTTGTGTGACAGTCCGGTGGTGCGCAAGCTGAGCTTTACCGGTTCGACTGAGGTGGGGCGCATTCTGATGGCGCAAAGTGCGCCGACGGTGAAAAAACTTTCGCTGGAACTGGGCGGTAACGCGCCCTTTATTGTGTTCGATGACGCCAATCTGGAGCGAGCGGTGGCCGGGATCATGGCCTCGAAGTTCCGTAACAGCGGGCAAACCTGCGTTTGCGCTAACCGGATCTATGTCCAGCAGGGAATCTATCCGGCACTTATCGCCAGACTGGTCGACGAGGTGAAAAAACTCAACGTGGGTGAAGGCACACAAACCGGCATCACGCAGGGGCCGCTTATTGACCAGGCTGCGGTCAGCAAAGTGCAGGAACATATAGAAGATGCGTTATCGCAAGGCGCCACGTTACTGACCGGTGGGCAGCCGCATGCGTTGGGCGGAACTTTCTTCCAGCCGACAGTTATCGGAAATGTTACCTCAGCGATGAAATTTGCGCGTGAAGAAACCTTTGGTCCGGTAGCGCCTGTATTTAGCTTTACCGATGAAGCGCAGGCTGTGGCGATGGCAAATGATACAGAGTTTGGCCTTGCCGCATACATTTTTACCCGCGACGCAGCGCGTCAGTGGCGCGTGCCGGAAGCGCTGGAATACGGCATGGTGGGTATTAACACTGGCCTGATTTCAAACGAAGTCGCGCCGTTCGGGGGGATCAAGCAGTCCGGCCTGGGGCGTGAAGGATCACGTCACGGGATGGACGATTATCTGGAAATGAAATACTTGTGTATTGAGCTGGGTGAATAAGGGAGTTGGAAATTGTTTTCCTGATCGTTCAGGGTAAATCCATCACCTCCAGCAGGTGCATTCTGCGGGAAACATATTCCAGAACTTTGTCACGCTGTTCTTCAGGCATATGACTTTCATGGTAAGTATCAATAATGAGCTGGTGGCTCCTGATGACATCAGCTAACCATTTTCTGGCGAGCGGGTTTTGGATCCCGATCCCTTCACCCAGGGCAACAAAATCAGCGCCTGTATACTCGCCGTAAGGTGAGTCAAGGCCCGGGGCGCTATCCTGATCGTTTTCTTCCCTTTCGAGAAGTGGCAACGCGAGATATTCGCCAAACGCTGCGGGGTAAGGAACAACGCTGATAAAGTCATAAACAGGAGCAAGTGAAGCTGGAGCATTTCGGGGTAGCAAAATGCCAAAATTACGCAGGTGAAAGTCGTTGTTACCGAGTACATAGGCGTAAACGATGCGCAGAAAAATATCGCGTTTATTCGTCAGATTATTGCCCAGATTATCCAGCAAAAAACGGGCGGCTCTTTGGTAACTGATCGCTTTTTTATCGTTGATAGTGCCATATTTATCATTAATTCCCATCGCACCATCGAGCTGTTCCTGATGCGTTCGGTCTTCACCAGTCTGTCCGCGGTCATATCTTCTTATCACAAAGGCCAGCTCACACTGTTGCGCTTCATCCTCTTTCCGAAAACGGACGAGGCCAAAAGGGGGAACCCTGAATTTGAGGCGAGCCATTACAGTCATTGTCGCGTGTTCATTTTCGGCGAGATGAGGATACTCTTCCGGAGAGGGTTTCAGTATGTACGTCCCATCATTGCTTACCACCCTAAATTCATTATCCTCAATGGCTAATGATAGTTTTGGTTGATAGCCCGATATGCTCATGCCTTTCTGATGCTTTGGCTGTTCCTGAATAAACTGTCTGCGTGTAAAAGGTAAATCTGGCATCATTTTGGGATGTAGAAGTAATTGTTTGATGCCTTTTCTGGAATATCCGCTCCCAATTTCGACACCTTTCAATCGGCTTAAATTGATCAGGCAGTGTTCTGAGTTCATGATTTCCTCTCTTTAATCACGATGGCACCCAGCAAATCATCACCGTTATGCATGAGTAATCCGAATAAGTCCCTTGAGTCGATTTTCTGGATTTCTGAATAGCGCTTGCGCAACCACCCTTCAGGTGCCAATCCTTTGAAGAAAGGATGTAAGTCCTGACTTATGTAAGGCTCTGTTCTGACCGGCATACTGATGGAGAGGGCGGGACCCGCATAGCCGGTGAAATACGAAAATTCATACTTGTTTTCAAGCTCGCTCAATATGCCGGCGGCTTCATCGTACAACCATACTTCTATTTCTCGAGCCATACATTTATCCCGAGTTCTTTTAGTAAGGCATTGAGATTGATAGTTTTCGAACCCGCAGGGTCTGCAACTATTCTTTTAAAAGTTGATAAAGATACGCCAATTTGCAGAGCCATTTCCTGATAGGTAATGTTTTGTTGTTTCATCTTTTGAATGATGAGTGCTGTCAGCCCGGATGGCTCAAAAGGGAGACGCTGAACGGCACTTAGCCGTTCAATAAATAACCGCCTTTCATTTTCGGAAAGCTGAGAGAGGAAAGTTTCTACGCTGCTCGGGGTCATATTTGACTCTATCAGGCTCGGTCGGTGAGAAATTAAGCAAGTTATCTCATTATATGACGGAAAGTGTCATATTTGAACCTCTTGGCGAATAAAGATGCAGTTTTAGCATAAGCGTTGTGTAAACAGGGATGAAAAGGTCAAATATGACACTTTGTTCTTAGCATATTTTACCGGCCAGACCAAAGCCTGACCGGTAAGGTTATGACATCACAGCCTTAACTTCTTGCTTCCTGCGGAGCAGGGTCATCCTGCAAGTGCTTTTTGAAGTGTTTTTCAATCTGCTCTAACGTTTTGCCCTGCGTTTCCGGTGCGAAGATGATCGCGAAAATGCCCCCTGCGACACCGATGGCGGCAAAGCAGAAGAAGGACATCGTCAGTCCGATGGTATCCAGCATGATCGGGAACATAAAGGCGATGGAGAAGTTGGTCATTTGCATAGCAAAGACTGATACGCCGTTAGCCATACCGCGGATGCGCATCGGGAACATTTCCGACAGCAGCAGCCAGGTAACAGGCGACAACGCGCCCTGCTGGAAGCAGAGGAAAATCAGCATACCGCCAAGAACCAGATAGCTGCGAACCGCATCGGGATGGCCGTTGACAGTTTCCGGCATCAGCCAGGTGACTAATCCGATGGCAAGCAGCGTCAGGGTACAGCCGATCTGACCGGTCAGCAGCAGCGGACGGCGCCCGAAGCGACTGAGCAGCATGATGCCCACAAACGTCATGATCACCGAAATCACTCCGTTGGCGATGGTCGCCATCAGAGACGCGTTAGTGCTTAATCCCGTGGCCTGCAACATGGTCGGTGCGTAGAACATGATGGTGTTCACGCCAGAAAGCTGTTGCAGCATGGCGATACCAATCCCCAGAAATACCAGTCGTTTCATCCAGACGGAAATCGTCTTCTGGCGGCGGGAATGTTTCTCGCTTTTAGAACTCATGGAACTGCGGATCTCGCTCAGTTCTTTCTCAACCTTGCCTGCTTTACGGGTGCGTTCCAGCACGTCACGCGCCTCGCGATAGCGGCCATGCATGGCGTACCAGCGCGGTGTGTCAGGCAGGAACAACATACCGACCCATAAAATCACCGCCGGAACACAGGCGACACCCAGCATCCAGCGCCAGGTGGTTTCGCCGCCCCAGACTTCGTTAATGGCCGCGTTACTGGTGTAAGCAATCAGCTGGCCGGACACGATCATCAGTTCCTGCAAGGTGACGAACTGCCAGCGGCGGTTAGAAGGAACGATTTCCGCAATATAAATCGGCACAATCGCCGCCGCGCCGCCGACGGCCAGTCCGAGAATAAAGCGGAACATAATCATCAGCACGACGTTGGGTGCCATGGCGCAACCCAGCGAACCGGCCATGAATATGATCGCCATCACCAGAATGATTTTTTTGCGCCCGAACCGGTCAGCGACCCGACCCGCAAAGATCGCACCGATGGCAGAACCCAGTATCAGGAAGCTGGTGACCATACCGGTGGTCACCGACGTCAGATGCAGATCGTGCTTCATGAACAGCAGCGCGCCCGCAATCACACCTGTATCGTAGCCGAACAATAAACCACCGAGGGTGGCAATAAACGCAATTACTTTTACCAGCGGTTCGGTCGGCGGCGGCGTTTTCTTCGCCTCGCTTTCCTGCCCGCTGTTGAGTTTCTCAGTCACAAGTGCTCCCTGTATTTCATTATTGTTGTCATATTTTTGTGTGATGCAGATCACACAACCTCTAAATCTAACCCATGTTTAGGATTTTGGTAGGCGGCGGGGGAAATTAGTCATGGATTACAACGCAGACACAAAAATTTCGGAAAATACTGAATGCCGCGCAGGAGTGAGACGGGAAGTGCATTACACTTTCTCAAAGAGGATATCGCGGTTCGTTTTTTATCCATTCGGGTAAAATAAGCGCTGTTTTTACTTCAGAGAAGTCTGTTTACGATGGGAAAAAGCAGCAGGTTTTGCCTGAAACGGCGCAAACCTATATTCTATCGGCCAATTTACTGAGACAGTTGCAATGAGGTCTATATGATTATCAAACCACGCATCCGTGGCTTTATCTGTGTTACTGCCCATCCGGAAGGTTGCAAGGCGAACGTTAAAGAACAAATCGACTACGTTACCGCGCAAGGCAAAATCGAAGGCGGTCCGAAAAAAGTCCTGGTGATCGGTGCTTCTACCGGTTACGGCCTCGCTGCCCGCATCTCAGCTGCTTTCGGTTCTGACGCAGCAACGCTGGGCATCTTCTTCGAACGTCCGGGCGATGAATCCAAAACCGCTACCGCAGGCTGGTACAACTCTGCAGCCTTCGAAGAATTTGCGGACGCAAAAGGTCTGTACGCTAAAAGCATCAACGGCGACGCGTTCTCTGATGAAGTGAAGCAAAAGACCATTGAGCTGATCAAACAAGATTTAGGTCAGGTAGATCTGGTGGTTTACAGCCTGGCCGCGCCGCGCCGTACCCATCCGAAAACCGGTGAAGTGTTCAACTCCACCCTGAAACCAATCGGTAAGCAAGTCACCATTCGTGGCATCAATACCGATAAAGAAACTATCAACGAAACCACGCTGGAACCGGCAACCCCTGAAGAAATCGCGGGCACCGTTGCGGTCATGGGTGGTGAAGACTGGCAGATGTGGATCGACGATCTGAAAGCCGCCGGTGTACTGGCTGAAGGCGCGAAAACCACGGCGTTCACCTATCTTGGTGAAGAAGTGACGCAGGACATCTACTGGAACGGTTCTATCGGTGAAGCGAAGAAGGATCTGGACAAACGTGTTCTGGATATCCGCAGCACACTGGCAGAGCAGGGCGGCGACGCACGTGTTTCCGTACTGAAAGCCGTTGTGACTCAGGCGAGTTCTGCTATCCCTGTGATGCCACTGTACCTTTCACTGCTGTTTAAAGTGATGAAAGAGAAGGGCACTCACGAAGGTTGTATCGAGCAGGTTTACGGTCTGTACAAAGACAGCCTGTACGGCGCTGAACCGCTGCTCGACAACGAAGGCCGTCTGCGCGCTGACCTGAAAGAGATCGCGCCAGAAGTGCAGGCAGAAGTCGGCAAGCTGTGGGATGAAGTCACCAATGACAACATCCCTGAGCTGACAGATTTCGCGGGCTACAAAAGCGAGTTCATGCGTCTGTTCGGCTTTGGCCTGAACGGCGTTGATTACGCAGCCGATACTAATCCAGACGTGAAAATCAAACATCTGATCCAGATGTAATTTGGATTAACGCTTAGATTGCTAAAACCCCACATTCGCTGAGAAGCGGGTGTGGGGTTTTTTATAACTTTCTACACGCCGCCTGCAGATCTCACCTTCCGCTGAATAAGTTCACTCGTGTTTGGGGCGAAATACCGGCTTGGCCAGATGGCGCTCGGGTGCATATCCAGTGCCTGCGCAATAAGCATTTCGCCTTTCGGCCAGGGTCTTGAAAGTGCGTTAGACAGTGTCGAGGAACTCAGACCGGCAGCGCGGGAGACGGCGGCCATCGTTGTACCTTTCTTACGTAATCCGGCAATGATATCTGCCTGATGCCAGTCGTGATTATTCATGACGGAGTGCTCCTGTTTTGGACAGCACAGGAACAGCAGAGCGGAAGGGCAGAAATGTGGGGCGATGTGATAGTTTCATTTTTTGGAGTCTCTGGTTTGTGAATTTAACCACCACCAGAGCTGCGAAACTCTTATTGGTGGTAGCTCAGACAAGGTTCGCAGTACCGGCACAAACCAGAAACCCGGCCAACCCGAAGGTTGCCCTGCCTGAGCCACCATTGAATGTACAAACACGATATCTGCGTTTGACAGGTACAGGGAAGCTCAACACATAATTATGACATATGTGTTTCTGGTGTGGTATTCAGGCTGCGAAACCCGGCTGCGGATTTTGCCGCAGCGGGCGCACTATAGCGTAATTGAGTAAGCTAAACCAACGGGCTAACCGCGAAAATGAGGTGCGCTTTCCAGAGAAATTTCACGCGTTGCAGTGGGTTACATCCCTTACGGCCTTGTAAATCTTAAACCCCCTTTGTTCAGCAGAAGGTCCGGGCTTACGGGCACGGCTTCTTTATTGGTCGTCATATTTGCTGTTTGTTTCAGGTAGTCGATGAAATGCGGGGTCTGGCGGTGCGCCTCATAAGCCGCTGTACTGGCGTAGATCTCGTAGAAATACCAGCGGTTGCTGTTTTCTTTATCGGTTGCTGCATACATTGCCAGTACGCCATCTTCCACTTTAAGCGACTCCATCATTTCGGGAAGAACGATGTCTTTAAAGGCCTGGCTGAATTCAGGTTTCACATCGACGATAACGAAGTTGTTTATCGTTGCATCATTTTGTACCACTTTTTTATCGCCCAGAAACTGAGGGACAGTATCGATCTTACGCTTGTGATTCGTTTCAATAATATCCGGGGTGTTCTGAATAAAAGCTTTATATTGTGGGGACTCAAGATGCTTTTTATAAGCATCATTGTCTGCGTAAATTTCCACCATATAAGCAATATTCACGTTGGCTTTCTGCCTGATGGAATACATGCCCAGCATTCCCGCTTCGTCAGCGATGGAAGCCGTAATATTCTTTTTTGCCATCTCTTCGTAAGTGGCCGTTTTTCCTTGCTGAATACCCAGCTCAAAAATAGAAAAAACGGGAGCCGCAGGCGTGATCCGCTCCTGAGCGGCAACCGCGCTGCTCAGCGCAAGAGTAAAAATAAGGATGTTTTTCATAGTGTACCTGTTCAGAGGATTTATTCTTCTTTTACAGCGGGTTGCTTAATTTACTATAAAGTATAGTGGATCCTGATTGTGTTTTTTAGGGTATCAATGGTTTATACCCATTTATGCGCTGCAACCTAATAGTGAACAGTTTATTCCTGCCATGAAGTCCTGCAGGAAAACCTATCCGCCGGTCTATTTGTACTATCTGAAAAGTACCGGAAAGACCAAAATAGTCAAAACCCTGATCGACTTTCTGCTGAGTAAAATGCAAAAGTGAGGGCAGGTATCAGCCCAAATTACGGCCATTAATGAATTTTACTCAATGCGCCATGCATTAAAACGCCCTTCACGCAGTGAGTTCTGCCGGTTACGGTAACTGATATAACTCAGGAGAAGCACATGGAATATATCAATTTAGGCCGTACCGGACTGAAGGTCAGCAGGCTGTGTCTCGGATGTATGAGCTACGGTGAACCCGACCGGTTGCCGCAGCCTTGGTCGCTGGGAGAGGATGATTCACGTCCGCTGATCAGGCAGGCACTCGAGGCGGGCATCAATTTCTTCGATACCGCGAACGTTTATTCCGGCGGCAGTTCGGAAGAGATTGTCGGGCGCGCCATCCGCGATATGGCAAAGCGAGATGAAGTGGTGATTGCCACCAAAGCGTTTTTCCCGTTGCGCAATGCGCCGAATAACGGTTTTCTGTCGCGCAAGGCGTTGTTTCAGGCAATTGATGACAGCCTCAGTCGCCTGGGTATGGATTATGTTGACCTCTATCAGATCCATCGTTTTGACCACAGCACGCCGGTTGAGGAAACGATGGAAGCTCTGCATGACATCGTGAAAGCGGGCAAAGCGCGGTATATCGGCGCTTCATCGATGGAGGCATGGCGGTTTGCCAAAATGCAGCATACCGCGGAGAAAAATAGCTGGACGCGTTTCGTGTCCATGCAGCCGCAGTACAATCTTCTATATCGGGAAGAAGAGCGCGAAATGTTGCCGCAATGTCTGGATCAGGGCGTGGGTGTTATCCCCTGGAGTCCGATGGCTCGCGGGCGGCTGACGCGTGACTGGGATGAGAACACAGCACGCAGCGAAAACGACGCCTTTGCGCTGAAAATGTACCAGAACGCCGCCGAGCTGGATAAGCCGGTTGTGGATGTGGTGGCGCGTATTGCTCAGAAGCATGGCATATCCCGTGCACACATAGCACTTGCCTGGCTGCTGTCGAAACCGGTGATCACCGCACCCATTGTCGGTGCGACGAAACCTGCACATCTTGCTGAAGCCATTGGTGCGTTAAACTTCCGGCTGAGTACTACAGAAATTGAAGAACTTGAAGCGCCTTATCGGCCACACCCTGTCGATGGCGTGATCCCGCCGCTGCCTGCCGCAGCGCCCGCGCTGACCCCGCCTTGCGGAATTTAACTCCCCCGGGGCAGACTGGCGCGACGATTATCACGGTGAGCGGATAGGCGGAATGCGTTAACTAAAAAGGTATTTCGCGTATGCAAACCAACCGCTCTGACGTGGCCGATCTGATTTACTTTCTGGCTATTGCCCGGCACCGCAGTTTTAGTCGCGCGGCAGTTGAAATGGGTGTCAGTGCGTCGGCGCTGAGCCACGCGCTGAAAGGGCTGGAGAGCCGTCTGGGTGTCCGGTTACTTAATCGCACGACAAAAAGCGTGACCCTGACGACCGCCGGTGAAGCACTGGCAACGTCGGTGGGGCAGCCGTTTGAGGCGATTGATAACGCGCTCGAGACACTCAACAGGTTTCGCGATACGCCGAGCGGCCGGATCCGCATTAATGCAGCGGTTGAAGCCGCGAACCTTTTGATTGCTCCGGTCATTCCGGCCTTTATGGCGCGCTACCCTGATGTGGAAATTGATCTCGTGGCCAGCAACCGGCTGATCGATGTCACCGATGCCGGATTTGACGCCGGTATCCGTTATGGGGGCACTGTGCCTGAAGACATGATTGCCCGGCGGCTTTCGGCGGATATCCGTTGGGTGATCGCCGCTTCCCCTGATTATCTGGCGCGGTCTGGCACACCTGAACATCCTGACGACCTGATGAACCACCGTTGCATCAGCAATCGCCTTGGCGATGACCGCATTTACCGCTGGGAGCTGGAACGGAATGGCGAGGCTCTGCAGATCACCGTACCGGGATCGGTTACGGTCGATCAGGCCCAGACCGGGCTGGTTGCAGTGCTCGGCGGGGCTGGTCTGATGTATTTGCCGGAGCCACTTGTCGCCCATTATGTGCAAGAAGGGCGTCTCCGGCTGGTGCTGACAGACTGGGCGCCAGCCGGAGAAGGGTTCTACATTTACTATTCCAGCCGCCGGCAGTTGCCAACCGGATTACGCCTGCTGATTGATTTTATCCGTGAAGTCAGGCCTCTGGGTTTGTAGTCGTGTGGAGGAGCCATGACGGTTACATAAGTCGGTTACTTAAAAACAGGCCTGGCTTCCTTATCAGAACCCGATGTTCACCCGGATCATGATCATCTGCGAGCGGCTGCGTGCCTCATCCAGCCCGAGCGTGCCCTGATAGGCGATGCCCGGCGTGATGTTATGCGGCAGCAGGAAATCCAGCCCCATGCCTAACACCAGATTTTCCTGACTGTCGCCGTAGACATCCGCACTCCACGTATCATTGCCGGAATCGGCGTAACCCAGACGGGCGCGGCCCGGATCGCTGAAAGCCTGCGTGTATTCGAAACGACTTTGCCAGCGCAGCACCGACCACGTCAGTGGCAGTGCGTATTGGGTGCGAACGCCGAGCGCGCCGGTCACATCATTCAGCACCTGGGAGGCGAAAGCCAGATCGTAGGCATCGGCGCTGGATTCCGTGTAGCTGTCGAGCCGGGTGCGAGACAATTGCAGGCGTCCGTATGGCGAAATCAGCAGGTCGGGCAGACGATAGTCATAACCCGATGTCAGAGCCCCAAATACCTGATAACCGCCACGGTCGCCGCGGGCAAATTGATCCATTTCTGTCACATAACGACGGCTGTCGTAGTCCAGACGGCTGTATCCGAGCAAACCATCGATAAAGAAACGGCTGGGATGATAGCTGCCATAAAGCGCCGAGCTGATGGATCGGCCGTTGCTGCGGGAACCGCTGTCACCGATATCGCTAACGTCTCTGCCAAAACCAATCCCCATACCTGCGGTGAAAGTCGGGGTGAACTGGTAGTCCGCGCCGGTGCTGATGCCGGCCAGCGTGTGACTGAAACTCACACCGTCTTTCCCCGAGTGGCCGAAGTCAACAAATCCGCCGGTCCAGTAATTGATACGCGAGTTCGCACCCTTAAGCGGATGCTGCGCGGCGTTTTTATCGGTCAGTTGCGGCAGTTCAGGCTGCGGGCGATTGTGCTCCCACGCGGTCTTCCACAGCGTGTCATCGTTGCCGCGTTCCTTTTTAGACGCTGGCATATTGAAACGGATGCCGTTCATATCGCTGCGCGCACTGGCCGGGTTGTGCAGCGTTTCCAGACGATCGCTGAAGTTGCGGATTTGCGCACGCGCGAAATTTTGCGCCGACTGAATCTGCGCGCTGACCAGGCCGAGCACATCCGGATCTTTGGACGGGTCAGGACGTCCTGCGATGGTCAGCGTGACGGTCGCTGGCGCAGATTGCGAGTCTTGCGTCAGCAGCACATAACGCAGTGTCACCGTGCCGGAAGCCTGAGCCGTAGTCTGGAAGTCGAGATAAATACTGTTGTCGCTTTGCTCCAGCGCCGCACTGCCGAGTGTTGCCGCCGGAGAATCGACAAGACGCGCACCAGTGAACGGCCCGCCGGTGGCATTTTCTGTCAGGTTTACCCGCACGGATTTGCCAGCCAGAACGGAGGCCGCATGGCTGACGCCCACCGGCTGCGCGCTGGTGACGTTTAGCGTGTACGCGACCTGAGCCGTTACGCCGCTGGCGTCGGTGGCGATCAACGTAAAGCTGTTGTTCCCCGCTGCGGAAGGGGTTCCGCTCAGGGTGTCACTGCTCAGTGTTAATCCGGCAGGCAATGTCCCTGACACGCGGTACTGATACGGTGCCGTGCCGCCGGTTGCGCTGAACATCTGGCGATAAGGCGTGCCAGCGCGACCATCGGTCAACGCGCCGCTGGCAGGCGTAAAGGCCAGCGATACGGCAGTGATATTCAGCGTGACCGTCGCCTGTGCTGCGCCAAAACTGTTGGAAGCGCTGTAAATGAAACTGTCACTACCGGAATAACCTGCAACCGGCGTGTAGCGGATTTTAAGATTCTGGATGCGCGCCGTGCCGTGTGCGGGTTGCTGCACAATCGCCAGTGACGTGACTGCGCCGCCCGACAGCACCGGCTCGATCAGATTCTCACTGGTATTGGCCGCCACGCTCGAGGATACCGCACTGACCACCGGTGCCTGTCCGGCAACGGTCAGTGCGTAGTTTACGGTGCCGGTGATCCCGTGACTGTCCGCGGCACTTACCTGAATGGTATAAGTGCCGGAAGCGGCGGGTGTACCGGAAATTTCACCCGTGCTGGCGCTGACGGAGAGTCCGGCAGGCAGGCCGGATGCGCTGTAGGTGTATGGGGCGGTGCCGTTGCTGGCAGTAATGATCTGCGACCACGGCGTACCTGCGGTGGCTGCGGGTAATGCGCCGCTCGCAGGCGTGAAGCCGAGCGTCACGCTGGCTACGGTCACATTCACCGTTGCAGCGGATGAAGTTCCCCAGTTATTGCTGGCGGTGTAAGTGAAACTGTCGGTACCTGAATATCCGGGCGCAGGGGTGTAACTCAGTGAGGTACCCGAAGCCGTTGCCGTGCCGTGAAGCGGTGCGGTCGTAACGGTGACTGACGTTGCGACGCCGCCAGACAGTGCCGGCACAATGGCATTGTTGCTGCTGTTACCGGCAACTGTGGTGCTGACCGCACCCGCGACCGGTGCCTGCCCGTTAACGGTTATCGTATAGCTTTGGTTTCCGGTGGCAGCATTCGCCGTATCATGCGCCACGACGGTAATGTTAAAGCTGCCCGTTGCAGTCGGCGTTCCCGAAATTTCGCCATTTAATGCCAGTGTTAATCCGGCAGGTAACGCATCCCCGGTCGTGAACTGATAGCTGCCTGACCCGCCGGTTGCCGTCAGTGTCTGGCTGTAAGCAGTGCCGGATGTGGCAGAAGGTAAGGTGACAGGCGACAGTGTAATTACCGGTGCGGCGACATTCACGCTGATGGTCGCTGGCGCGGATGTGCCCCAGTTGTTGCTGGCGGTATACGTGAAAGTGTCCGTACCGAAATAGTTTTGCAACGGCGTATAAAGGGCAGTTGAGCCTGAGAATACGACCGAACCGTGTGCAGGTGCCGCACCCTGTGCCACCAATGTCGCTGCGCCACCGGAAAGGGGCAGGGCAATCGTATTATTACTGCTGTTAAACGCTACGCTGGCGCTGGCAGAACCGGCGACCGGTGCTAATCCGTTGCGTTGAACCTGAACAGAATAGCCGGACGTAGTGGTGCCGTCGGCAGCTGTCACGGTGACGGTGATCGTGTTACTGCCTTCACTTAACGGGATTGCCCCTGACGCACTGCCGGAAGTGACGGAAGTTCCATTCACTTTTACGGTTGCGGTGGTGTCGGTGGTCACTGGTGTCAGCGTAATGCTGGTCACGTTATTGGCGACGGTTGCGCTGTAGGAGGTTGTCCCGCTGGAAAAGGTCGGGGAAAGCGAACCGGTTGAAAGTGACAGCGCCGAGAGGCTGGCATCGGTGGATGCGCTGACCGGTGAGGTACAGGAAACGCTGAGAGGGCTCAGGTAGCCGTGGCTGGTGGTGATGCGAAAGCGAACTCCCGCACTCGCCAGTTGTGACCCTGTCACGGTATAAGAATGAGTACCTGCCGTGCCGCCGGTGACGTAGTAGGTTGAGAATGTCGACTGCGCATAATTCGTCAGGCCAAAGCTGTCCGTATCTGTCATCTCGCTGTTCACACCGGCGCCAGAATCTGAAAACGTCAGCGTTAAGGTATCACTGGTATCAAACTGGCTGGCCTGATAAGCCTGACTTGAAAAGTTCGCGGTAGAAAACGTGCGGTTATTCAGCGCCGTACACCCTGCCGATTGAGCAATGGCCTGGGATACAGAGAAGAGTGATAACAAAAGAAAAGCGCAGACAAAACGGGCAAAGTGCCCGGTCGCGCGGCGATGGCGAGTCATGTAAATTCCCTGAGATATTCTGACGTGCAGGCGTCTTTTTGTGTGGTTGTTTTGGTGATGTTATAAGAATGTTCCTAATGCCATTGCTCAAATAGCGAGTAAAAAACGGCTAATTCCGGTGAGATCAAAAGGGATGACGTCAGGGTGTGTCAGTCGCAATCGGGGGATGAGTAGTCAGAAGGGCGTTCAGAGAAATGATATTGAAAGGCGAATTAAATAAAAAAGCCGCAGACCTGTCCGGTATGCGGCTTTTTATATTTTACTTAAACTGTCAGGAAACATCAGTCATAGGCCACTTTATGGTTGATATGATAAAACGTCGCGGTGGCTGCCATGACGTGTTGTTCCTCTTTACCCGGTTTATGGGATTCCACATTAGTAATGTGATAACCGACCGCACCTGCATCTAACGCTTTTTTAACAATCGCATTGTTGAGTTCTTCCATGGAGGTAGCCCAGGAAACCGTTGTTACACCAACAGCTTGCAGGGAGGCTATTTCACGATGTGATAATCCGCTGCGGATCAAAACAGGCTTAACAGACTTCGGATAGAATATGGATAAAACATCATTTACTAAGCCTTTCATGGAGTTATCCCTTAAGAGTTCACTGTCTGAATCGGATATTACGTTGCCGTCAATTCATCGGCACAACATTAATAAACACCTTTTCATGTGACGAACTTTAGCTTTAATTGCTAATTTCTTGTTAAGAAGGGTTTCGCCACAATTAACGCGATTTTAAAAGAAGATGCTTTCATTTCGTTACAGGTTCGTTATTTTTGACATGAATAAAAGGAAGGAAAAGATAACGGGCACTTTCGCGCCCGGATGAGATTTCTTTTATACCCTTTACGGAGCACGGCGGGTGTTATTTCCGGTTGCTCCACACGGTCTGCACGTTACAGAACTCGCGTAAACCGAAGTGTGAAAGCTCACGACCATAGCCGCTTTTTTTCACTCCACCGAACGCAACACGCGGATCGGATGCACTGTAACCGTTGATAAACACACCGCCGGTTTCCAGTTCATTCGTCATCTGTTCTGCCCGCGCAAGGTCAGTCGTGAAGATGGTCGCACTCAGGCCAAAATCGCTGTCATTAGCCAGTTCGACGGCATGGTCAGCATCGCGCGCGACCGTAATGGCGGCGACCGGACCGAACAGTTCCTGGCGGAATGCGGTCATTTCAGGCGTCACATTGCTTAAAATAGTCGGCGCATAGAAATTACCGTTTCCGGCAATTTTCTCGCCGCCGAGCAGCAGGGTTGCGCCTTCTGCCAGCGTATCCTGTACCTGTTTATCCAGTTCATCACGCAAATCATAACGCGCCATCGGGCCGATATAGGTCGCGTCATCCAGCGGATCACCCGTCACCAGCGCCTGAGTCGCGGCAACAAATTTTGCGGTAAACGCATCCAGCACCCCTTCCTCAACGATAAACCGCTTGGCTGCGGCACATACCTGCCCGGTATTTTGATAACGACCGGCAACCGCCGCTTTTACCGCTTCATCCAGACTGGCGTCATTAAGCACGATGAACGGATCAGAACCGCCCAGTTCCAGCACACATTTTTTCAGGGACTTACCTGCCAGCTCTGCAATTGCCGCACCGGCACGCACGCTGCCTGTCACCGTCACGGCAACGACGCGCGGGTCAGCAATCAGTTCTGCCACTGCCGGATTTCCGACATTAATCACACCAAACGCACCGGCCGGAAAACCAGCTTTCAGCGCGGCCTGTTTCACCAGATACGTGGTGCCCATCACGTTCGGCGCCGGTTTTAACAGGAAAGTATTACCCGCCAGCAACGCCGGCACGGCACCGCGCAAAATCTGCCACACCGGGAAATTCCACGGCATAATCGCCAGTATCATCCCGGACGGCCTGTAATGAATGTGCGCCTCGCCGTTATCGACCATTGTCGGTTCCGGAGCCAGCATTGCCGGACCGTTTTTAGCGTACCACTCACACAATCCGGCTGACTTTTCCACTTCAGCACGCGCCTGTTTCACCGGCTTGCCCATTTCGAGGGTGATCATGCGGGCGATGTCTTCGCTGGCGGAGCGCAGTTCGGCGGCCAGATTGAGCAGCAGCGTGGCACGCTGTTGGACGTCAGTTTTGCGCCATTGCTTAAATGCTACGCTGCCCTGCGAAACCGCTGCTTCCAGTGCCAGCGTGGTGTCAAAAGGATATTCAGCGATACGTTCGCCGGTGAACGGATTTTGCGAAATGGCATGTGTTTGCGAATTTGTCGTCGTCATTGTTTATTCCTCGTTAAACCAGTGCGTTCAGAATAGAGGGTTGCATGTTTTAATAAAAATGAATAAAAATAAGTAAACCATTCACTTTTTGAGAAAGCTTATGAATCTCTCACAGCTTGAGATGTTCCGTGCCGTTGCTGAAACCGGCAGTATCAGCGCCGCTGCACAGCGGGTACATCGTGTTCCGTCGAATCTGACAACACGCATTAAGCAGCTTGAGGCGGAGCTGGGCGTCGAATTATTCATCCGCGAGAATCAGCGGTTACGTCTTTCGCCAGCAGGGCGTAATTTTCTCGATTACAACAACCGGATCCTGGATTTAGTGGAAGAAGCGCGGTTGTCGGTGGCCGGAACAGAACCGCAGGGGATTTTCGCACTGGGGGCGCTGGAAAGTACCGCCGCCGTGCGTATTCCGGCGTTGCTGGCGCGATATCATCAGCAGTTCACCAAAGTTGAACTGGCGTTGAGTACCGGTCCGTCGGGTGAATTGCTGGATAAATTGCTCGAGGGCGAGCTGGAGGCAACGTTTGTCGACGGGCCCGTCCTGCATCCTGTGCTGGATGGTGTGCCGGTATATCCGGAGGAAATGGTGATTGTTGCGCCGCTGCATCATGCACCGGTCACACGCGGGCAGGACGTAAACGGAGAAATTGTGTATGCATTTCGCTCCAACTGTTCTTACCGGCGTCATTTTGAAAGCTGGTTCGCCGATGATGGTGCGGCGCCGGGTAAAATTTACGAGATGGAGTCCTATCACGGCATGCTGGCCTGCGTCATTGCAGGTGGCGGACTGGCGCTGATGCCACGCAGTATGCTGGAAAGTATGCCGGGCAGCAGTACGGTGAGTATCTGGCCGCTGGCTGACAATTATCGTTATCTGACGACCTGGCTGGTGTGGCGGCGGGGGATCCTGACCAGAAACTTGTCTGAGTTTGCGAAGATGGCCAGGGAACTGACAATCAGCCTTCAGCTACCTGCAAAATGATCTGCCAGTCCAGCGCAAGTTTCAGCGCTACACAGCCAGCACAAACAACAAAAATGGTTTTGAACATAACGGTCAGGGGTCTTATTTTGTGATTTAAGTCTCATTTTACCGTCGGAGTTGTTTAATCGCTTCTAAAAAATGGTGCAGAAGATGCTTTTTCTAACCCGTTTTACCGAAATGATTATTCAGAAAAGAGTAATGCTTCGCACCTAAAGACCAGACTTTGACAAATTTGTACATAATAACAACATAGTTTATTCACGGACTGACACTATTATCAAAGTGTGCAAATTGTGATTAATAATATTTTTCTGGCGTTTTTTAGGTGTTTAAAGTGATTTCTTCGTAAAAGTTTTAATTACTCAGCGACAACAAGTTGTTATGAGAGGGAGTATTAACAATTAAAGAAAAAGAGTGGTGACTGCCACCGTTGTGTCACGGTGCATAATATTCTGCTGGCGCAATTGATATCATTATTTCTTTGTGTAGAATCAGGGTCACTAATTTAATGATACCCCTCTAAAGTGAGCACATCATGGACAACGCGTTAAACGTTTTGAATAATATCCGTACACTTCGGGCACAGGCTCGTGAAATGCCACTCAGCACTCTGGAAGAAATTCTCGAGAAGCTGACTGCAATTGTTGAAGAATCACGCGAAAATGTGAAAGCGCGCAGTGCGCAGCAGCAGGAACGTGACGAAAAATTACTGAAATACCGTGAAATGCTGGCAAACGACGGCATCGCTATTGATGACCTGCTGGGTCACCAGACAACCAAAGAATCCGGTAAAGCCAAGCGTAAACCACGCCCGGCAATCTATGAGTATACCGATACCGACGGTTCTAAAAAAACCTGGACCGGCCAGGGCCGCACTCCTTCTGCCATTAAAGCGGCACTGGATGGTGGTGCAACATTAGAGAGTTTCCTGATCGCGCGTTAATCAGGCTACCGATGTGTTCAGTGTTTTCTGCCTTGCAAACTGCGGGGCAGATAACACACTTTTTTGCCTCTTCTTTCTCACTGCGCTATTCCCTTTTTTAACATCGTAATACCCCTGTATCCGATCATTTCTCGCCGGTGCTCATTCCTCTTAATGTAAGCTTAAGTCTCAGCAAGTATGGTTAACGTCTCTTCGTTTACCGGAAATGCTATGCGTACCCGATATTCTTCCGTTCAAATTTTGCTCCACTGGCTGGTGTTTGTTTTAGTGGTAATGACCTATACCACGATGGATATAAAAGGGTGTTTTGCAAAAGGCACGCCCTTGCGGGAGTTATTAGCCCTGACGCATTACAGTCTGGGATTTTGCGTATTATTTCTGATGTGTATACGGCTGTTTGTTCGCGGGATGTATGTTACGCCACCGGTCAAACCCGCGTTGCCGCGCTGGCAGCATTATTTTTCAGGTGGCGCGCAGATTCTTATATATCTGATGTTTCTCAGCTTACCGGTGATGGGTATTTTGTCACAATATTATGGCGGGCATGACTGGACGATGTTTAACATCCTTATGCCGAAAAGCGTGTTTCCGGATTTACCGTTACAGAAACTATTAAAAACGCTGCATGAATGGCTCGCTAACGCGGGGTATTACCTCATCGGATTACATACTCTGGCGGCTCTCTGGCATCACTATCGCCGGCGCGATAACACGCTGATCAGGATGTTACCGTGAAAAAAATAGCCCGCGGATGAGTGGATCAATGAAACCGTTGCAAGGTTCTGGTATCAACAGACCGATTAACGTGATGGAAGGAGCAATGATGATATTCAGTGCGAGGGGGCACATTGTCTGCTTATGAATGCGGCAGTATTCTAAAGCCCTGCGAATCAAATGGATATTGAGAATGGATACTACCGAAACGCTAAACGGGACGTACTTCTATCACGGTCATGCCAATGTAAGCGCTCAGGAGTTATTTTGGTTGATTTTTGCGGAGTCCTTTGCTGAGCATCAAGGGCTCGCTATAGAAACCTCTGCGATGATCATTGCAGGCTGGCCAATTCTTCCAAAACCGAAGGGATTGGGGGATTCAACCTGGGGGACCAGCGTCGCTTCAAAACTTTCTCGAAGAATTTTTAAAGATATGCGCTTTGTTGAACCAGTGGCAACACCTGTAGGTTTCATGAAAACCCGCATGACAAAAAGTGTTGGTGCTGCTGTCGGGCGTTATGCGCCGTATGTCGGAGGAACAATTCCTGCCATGATCATATTTGGAATCATAGCCAGAAAAACCAGGAATAAATATAATCTGATTGCACGGCCGAAAGACCGTATTGAATGGACGTATTTCTGATGGTCGATGAGAAAGAGATTTTAAGTTACATCACTGATAAATATAGCGTACGAAAGCAAAAAGTTCTTAAAGAATGGACCTTTCAGGAGCATTTTAATTATCTTCAGGAAGAATTAGAAGAAATGTTAGTAGATTTGTTTACCCGGTACGGTATTTCGTACGATAACTTTAATTTAGATAATTATTTTGAACCAGAATGGCCTGTGTGGTTATGGTGGAAGAAATTACAACGTCGAGTTTACAAGCCGCTTACGGTCGAGATGATTATCGAATCAGCAAAGGCGGGTCATTGGCTATATGATTAAGGGGCGGTATGCCCCTTTTCACATTATGCAGTCTGGCGGTCATCCCATGAATCAGCATAGATGATATTGCCATCGTTATGCTTCCACGTAATCTTCTCGTAGCGTAATTCAACAGATTCCATATGGTTTTCATTAGGATTGCTTGAATGACCCATTACTGGGGAAATAGAGACAATCCGCACACCTTCTAACAGCATGTTGAAATACTCAACTTCCTGACCTGCATCATTAATCCGATACCATTTGAATTCAGCCGAAGCAAGGCATTGACCCGTTGCCACTGCTTTGTAGATATATGGGCTTGAACAGTCAAAATCTTTCACCAGCATCATAGGGGAATGAATACGTGTTCCCGTAATTTTCCCTGTACGATCATCAGTTTGCGTCATCAGATTATGATGGAATCCTTTTACTTCGATGCTGTATTCCCGCCCGATAACATCCACACCGCCTTTAATCAGTGCGCCGCCATCGTCTTTAAGCCATAAATAAGCTGGTATAGCCATTTTCAAAAATTCCATTTTAAAAGTGAGGCTTCAAAGTATTCCTTTGTTCAGCGGGGTACAATTATCGAAAGTCGTAGTTGCCTGATTTTAAGATGTTTATTACTGTTAGCGGGGCTCCTGCTGCGTGAAGCGCCCGCACATAGAATTCCCTTTGCCTGCTTATGAATACAGCAGTATTCTAAAGCCCTGCTAATCAAATGGATATGGAAAATGGATACTACCGAAGAACTTAATGGAACCTACTTCTACCATGGTCATGCCAATGTAACTGCGCCAGAATTGTTCAACATGATTTTCATTGAAAGTTTATCTGATTACTTAGGTCTAGATACTTCGGCAACAGTGATGATTCTCATTGGGCAACCTTGGATCCCCGTCTCAGGAAAATTATCGGCTGCAACAAATACGCCAGGAACGAGCGTCATTTCAAAAATAGCCAGAGCGATGTTTAAAGAAAAGAGGTTGCCATTCGGGTTGCGACTGGAAGCACCAATGGGTAAAGGCTCAAAGATGAAGATGGTTCCTACCAGTAAAATCGCTCCATTTATAGGTCGATGGACTCCGTGGCTAGGTTATGCCCAAATTGTAATAATGCTTCAATTAGTTTCCAAAAGGACCAGAGATAAATTTAACATTATCGCACGCCCATCTGACCGAATCGTATGGCCATCTTTCTAATGAATTTAGATAAAGAGATCTGTGACTACCTAACCGATAAATATGGGTTCAGGAAAAGCTGGCGGGATCCCGAAATTGTCCCTATCCAGAAATTTTGGTCAGTGCAAGATGATTGGCAACTGTTGCCCGAAGATTTGGCAGAGATATTGATTGATGTCTTTACTAAATACGGTGTTGATTATTCTAAGTTCGATATGTTGAATTACTATGAAGCTGAAAGGGCATTTTGGCAGAGAAAACCGCCCAAACGTGAGCTAAAACCATTAACCGTTGAAATGATCATTGAAGCGGTGAAGGCCAAGAGGTGGTTTTATGATGATTAAGGGGCATTTTGCCCCTTAATCACATTATGCAGTTTGGCGATCATTCCACGAGTCAGCAAATATGATATTGCCATCGTTATGCTTCCACGTAATCTTCTCGTAGCGTAATTCAACAGTTTCCATATGATTTTCATTCGGATTGCTGGTTGCTGCCATAGCCGGCGAAATAGACACTACCCGAACCTTTTCTAACAGCATGTTGAAATACTCAACTTCCTGACCTGCATCATTGATCCGATACCATTTGAGTTCAGCTGAAGCAAGGCATTGACCCGTCGCCACTGCTTTGTAGATATATGGGCTTGAACAGTCAAAATCTTTCACCAGCATCATAGGGGAATGAATACGTGTACCCGTAATTTTCCCTGTACGATCATCAGTTGGCGTCATCAGATTATGATGGAATCCTTTTACTTCGATGCTGTATTCCCGCCCGATAACATCCACACCGCCTTTAATCAGTGCGCCGCCATCGTCTTTAAGCCATAAATAAGCTGGTATAGCCATTTTCAAAAAATCCATTTTAAAAGTGAGGCTTCAAAGTATTCCTTTATCCAGCGGGGCACAATTATCGAAGGTCGTAATAGCCTGATTTTCAGATGTTTATTACTGTTAGCGGGGCTCCTGCTGCGTGAAGCGTCCGCACATAGAATTCCCTTTGCCTGCTTATGAACACAGCAGTATTCTAAAACCCTTCTAATAAAATGGACATTGAAAATGGATACTACCGAAACGCTAAACGGGACGTACTTCTACCACGGTCATGCGAGTCTGAGTAATCAAGAGTTATTCGGATTAATTTTTATTGAAAGCTTAGCGAACCACCTCGGCTTAGACACTACGGCTACAGTTCTCATTATTACAGGGCTGCCTTACATTCCGGTTCCGGGCAAAATGGTAACTGCAATAACGGGAACCAGCGTGGCGTCAAAGCTAACAAGAGCACTTTTAAAGCAAGCCAAACTACCCTTTAGCCTTAAAGCGTGGATGCCGGTTGGTAAGACTTTCAATACTCTGACTATGCGTAGAACCACTAAATGGGCTGCATTGATTGATAGATATGTGCCCTTTGTTGGATATGCAATGGCAATCATATTAGTCCAGCAGGTGGCAACTGAAACCAGATCGAAATATAACTTAATCGCCCATCCAGAAGATCGTATTGAATGGACGTACTTTTAATGGACGAAAAAGTTTTGTTAATGTTCCGCGAGGAAATACCTGGATACTACGATTTCGATTTAAAAAGGGAAGTGTCGCTTGAGTTTGATACTGAGCTACAGGATTTTGCTCCGGGTGATGATTTCATATGTGCTCTCGAAGCCTATGAAAAAACCTTTAAAGTGGATCTTTCAGTCGTAAATTGGTCCCACTATTTTCCTTGGGAAAACCTTCCTTTTTTAACTCGCTGGTTTAAGGCTAAGCGTAAGGATGTTGAAAAGATCAGAAAGCCTTTAACGGTGAGAATGTTTGCAGAATCGGCTAGGGCGGGTAAATGGCTTTATGATTAAGGGGCATTTTACCCTTTTTAATTATGCAGTTTGGCGATCATTCCACGAGTCAGAAAATATGATGTTCCCATCATTGTGCTTCCACGTAATCTTCTCGTAGCGTAATTCAACAGAATGCGCCCGTTCAGCGTTGAAATTTGCATGAACAGGCGGAAAGGTTTTACTGTTTTAAGTAGTTCTTCTGATAAACACACAAATGTGTATAAGCGGCCTGCAAATGCGGTACGCTGATCCCCACACGCGTTGCGCGCTCTACTAAATCACCAACAATCTGCTCTGCTTCGATAGGGTAACCCTGCATCATATCGCGGTACATGGACGAGGTTTGTGGCGAGTTTTTATCCGTCACCGCTTCCCTGACTTTTGCGACCGCCGCCGCGCGTTCCGCGTAGCCAAAGGCTTTCATGGTGGTCAGGGCTTCGGTGACAATAGCCTGGGCGAACTCTGTTCCGCCCGGTGCTGAAGCTACCTGACCGATATTGCCGCGCATGGAGCAGGTGATGGCGCCGAGGCTTGAAAGCAGCAGCCACTTCTCCCACAAATCCGTGATAATCGTTTCAGAAAGGATGGCTTCAACGCCTGCGTTCTGAAACGCCTGATCGACTTTCAGAATACGTTCGGTTTTTTCGCCGGAGAGTTCGCCGTAAATAATCTGGTGCAATGGCGTCATCTGGTGAATATGCCCATCCGCATCCAGCGTTGCGTTGATTTTGCATAATCCGCCGATCAGGGCGTGCTCGCCGAACCGCTGACTCAGCGTCTCCATGTGCTTCATGCCGTTAAGAACCGGCATCACCATGGTATTTTCACCGACAACCGGCGCGATGTCTTTCATCGCCGCTTCCAGCCCGAAGCTTTTCACGGTCAGTAAAATCAGGTCATAGGGACCGGTAAGCTGCGAGGCCTGTAAGACATTAGGCTGGAAATGGAAATCACCGTGCGGACTGTGGACAGTCAGCCCGTTTTGCTCAACCGCAAGCGCGCGTTTTTCACGTAAAAGAAACGTCACATCCTGCCCGGCCTGCGCCAGACGTGCCCCGAAATACCCGCCGGTCGCACCAGCACCCACAACTAAAATCCGCATATGTTTTCCCCATTGTTCAAGACATTCAGAAACAGACATTTGGTTTTAAACTACGGGAGGAGGGCGGCGGGAAGCAAGTATTGCAAGGAGAAATAAATCCTGTGGGGTTATTGTCGGAGGACAGGGCGGTAAAAAAAACTGGCTCTCCGCTCGGAGACGGAGAGCCAGACAGTCATTTCCTCCGCGCCAGCACCTTGCGGTACAACACCGGCAATGAAATCACCACGATCAGCATCGCGCCGACAATCACCGACATCACAATCCCCGGCACATTCAGCAGGCTGAGTCCAAAGGTCAGCAAGCCCATCAGGAACGCGGCGATGATCACGCCGGTCATGCTGCCGGATCCGCCGAGCACGCTGACGCCGCCGAGCACTGCCATGGTGATCACGCTCAGTTCCCAGCCGAGTGCCAGCGTCGGACGCGTGCTGCCGAGGCGCGACGTCAGCAGCACTGCCGCCAGTCCGGACATTACACCGACCAGCACGAACAGCGTCAGGTTGTGGCGTTTCACGTTAATCCCGGAATACCACGCCGCGACCGGATTGTTTCCGATGGCATACGTACGGCGGCCAAAGTTGGTTTTATGCAGCAGGAAATAAAACACAGCGCCGAGTACCAGGAACAGGGCGAATTCAAACGACAGCGGCCCCCAGACATATCCCTGACCGAACCATGCAAAACTGGCGGGATATTTATTCAGCGACTGATCGCCGAGCAGCACATACGTGATGCCACGGAACAGGCTCATGGTGCCGATAGTAATCACGATTGACGACAGATTCAGCCGCGTCACCAGCAGCCCGTTGATCAGGCCGCATAACAATCCCACGCTCAGCCCGACGCCCACCAGCGCGGGTGTCGGCAAACCGGCCTGCGCGCAGAATCCCATCACGGTGGAACTGAGCGCCATGGTGGAGGCGACTGACAGGTCGATTTCACGGGCGATAATCAGCATCGCCATCGGCAGCACGATGATGGCTTTTTCGGTGAAGTTAAACGTCGCGTCCGACAGGTTCCAGATGTTGAGGAAATACGGCGAAGCGAACGCATTCACCACAAACACCAGCAGCGTTACCAGCAGCAAAAATCCTTCCCAGCACATCAGGCGGCGGAAAAAAGGCGTGACGGACATGGTGGATTTTTCTCCGGCAGTTGAATGCGGCGTGTTGCGCGAAGTTAAGGTCTTACTCATGATCTTGCTCCGGTTTCAGTTCGCACAGGCTGGACGGCAGGAGAATGGCGCAGGATCAGCCGCCCCTTACGTTTATTGGCGCGTTCGTTGAGGATGACGGCTATCACAATCACGCCACCGGAAATCGCCATCTGCCAGAACGGCGACACTTCAATCACCGGCAGGGCATTGTTGATGACGCCGAGGAACAGCGCGCCGAGCAGGCAGCCGACCACCGAGCCGATGCCGCCCATGGTGCTGATCCCGCCGATGACGCACGCCGCGACAATCTGTAATTCAAAGCCGTTAGCAACATCGACGTAAGCGACAGCGAAGCGTGAAATCCACAGATAGCCGCAAAAACCGGCCAGCGCGCCGGAAAGACAGAAGCTGACGAACTGCATTTTACCGGCGTTGATGCCGGTGTAATATGCCGCCGTGGCGTTGCCGCCTGCGGTATACAAAGCGCGTCCGGTGCGGCTGTAACGCAGGAAATAGGCCACCAGAATCAGTGCTGCAATCGCACACCAGCCGAGCAGCGGCAGGCCGATAAAAGTGGCACGTGGCAGGCTGAGGAATTGCGGGCTCATCTGGTGAGCATTGATCCAGCCGCCGTTGGAAAGCAGAAAGATAATGCCGCGATAAATGCTCATGGTGCCAAGCGTGACCACAATCGGCGGAATACCGACTTTCCACACCAGCAGGCCGTTAATCGCGCCCATCACCAGTCCGAGAACTGTCGCCAGCACAACCAGCGACCACACCGGAATATCGGGATAATGGAAGTTAATCAGCGCGACGATCATGCCGGTCAGCGCCAGATTGGCGGCCATCGATAAGTCGATCCCTTTGGTCAGCAGCACCATCATCTGGCCGAGGGCGAGGATGATCAGAATCGAGGTATCGTTGAACATTTCAAGCAGGTTTCCGGCACCCACAAACTCCGGCGAACGTGCGCCGACGCCAAGCACCATCAGCACTATTACCACCGCCAGCAACAGCTCGCGATATTTGAGCAGGTTTTTGATCATGCTGCCTCCTCGCCTGCGCCGCTGGCGGCACTGACAATCATTTCTGCGCTGGCTTCACCGGCATTAAATTCCGCCACCATCAGCCCTTCATGCATCACAATGATGCGATCGGCCATGCCCATCACTTCCGGTAATTCGGATGACACCATAATCACCGCCAGCCCGCGCCCGACCAGTTCAGACATAAACTGATGCACCGCCGCTTTCGAACCGATATCTATACCTTTAGTCGGCTCATCGAGAATGATGATGTCCGGTTTGGTCGCCAGCCATTTGGCTATCACCACTTTTTGCTGATTACCGCCGGAAAGCGTACCCACCGCCTGTTTCCAGCTGGATGCTTTTACCTGCAAACGTCGGGCGTAATCATCCGCCAGCGCCCACTCTTTTTTGTCGTTGAGTACCCCACGCGGATTCAGCTGACTGAGCTGCGGCAGGCTGATGTTCTGACTGATGGGCAGATCAATAATCGCGCCTTGTTTCTGGCGCTCTTCCGGCACGTACACAATCCCTGCGCGGATCGCCTGGGAAGGGCGGGAGAAATGTTGTTCTTTGCCATTGATCAGAATTTTTCCGCCGCCTGGCTGCGTGACGCCAAACAGCGCCTGCATCAGCTCGGTTCTTCCCGCGCCGACCAGACCGTAAAAACCAAGGATCTCCCCTTTACGCAGTGAAAAGTTAATGTCTGCAAATTCGGTCGGATGGCTGAGGTTTTGCACCTCGAGCACGGTGTCACCCGGCTCGCAGTTCACTTTCGGGTAAGCCTGACTCACTTCACGACCGACCATCATGGTCACCATCTGTTGTTCGCTGATGTCGCTGATTTTGCCGGAACCGACATAACTGCCATCACGCAAAACCGTGTAGTAATCGGAAATGGAGAAAATCTCGTCGAACTTGTGCGAGATAAACAGGATAGCTTTACCCTCGCGTTTCAGGCGTTCAACAATCTGATAAAACTCAACAATTTCATGCTGCGACAGCGCAGCGGTCGGTTCATCGAGAATAACCACCTGGGCATCAAACGACAGCGCACGGGCAATCGCCACCATATGACGCTGCGCGATACTCAGGTCTTTCAGGGTGGCGTGCGGGTCAATGTTCACTTCCAGGCGCGTCAGAATATCGCGTGCCTGCTGATGCATAACCGGCCAGTTCAGGCGTTTAAACAGCCCGCGATAGATGTAATGGCCGACAAAAATATTCTCGGTGACGGAAAGCTCGTCGAACAGCACGGTTTCCTGATGAATGGCGGTAATGCCAACTTTGTGTGCGGATTCGGGATTTGGCAGTTTGATTGGAATCGCTTTATAACGCAGTTCGCCTTCTTCCGGCTGATAAATGCCGGTCATGACTTTCACCAGCGTCGATTTTCCCGCGCCGTTTTCGCCAATCAGGGCGGTTACTTTTCCCGGATACAAATCCACGTGAACGTTGTTTAACGCCCTGACACCCGGAAAGACTTTGCTGATGCCTTTTAATGATAAAAGCGGCGTCGTTGAGTCTGTCATTTCAGTTCCCCTGTCTGGCTAAGCACAACAAAACGGCTCACCGCATCACGATGAGCCGCGTTCAGGATCAGAAGATTTTGGAGAATTTGTCGATGTTGCTGGCGTCGTAAACAAACGGTTCTGCCATCGCGCCGCTGCCGTCCGCATCCAGTTTCACTTTGCCTAAACGGCCCATGCTGGCTTCGGTTTTGGTGGCGGTGCCTTTGACTAAATCGTCTGCCAGATACGTTGCGGCGTAGCCCAGATCAATCGGGTTCCAGATGGCGAAACTTTTCGTTGCCCCGGATTTCACCGCACCCGCCATTTCAGACGGCAACCCCAGGCCGGTTACGTAAACCTTGCCGATTTTGCCCTGATCTTTCACCGCCTGTGCCGCCGCCACGATACCGACGGAAGACGGAGAAATAATCACTTTCAGATCCGGGTAGGATTTCAGCAATCCGATGGTTTCACGGTAGCTTTTATCCGACAGATCATCACCATAAGCGACAGTCACCAGATTCACCGAAGGGTATTTCGGCAGCACCTTTTTCATCTCTGCGATCCACAGATTCTGGTTAGTGGAGGTAGGCGTGGCGCTGAGGATTGCCACATCGCCTTTTTCGACGTTCAGGGCTTTCAGCGCATCGGCGGCCAGTTTGACGTTAGTTTCGCCGATCAGCGCGTTATTGGAAGGATTGAGGTGGATCTGACGGCCATCTTTAGCAACGCCGGAATCCCACGACACCACTTTAATCCCGCGCTGCATGGCTTTTTTCAGTACCGGCACCAGCGCATCAGGGTCGTTTGCGGAGACGGCAATGGCATCGACGCCCTGCGCGATCAGGCCGTTCAGCACTTCAATCTGCGCTTCGGCGGTGGTGGTGGTCGGGCCGGTATAAATTACCGTAACGTCCCCCAGTTCTTTGGCTGCCTGCTGCGCACCGACGTTAGCCGCCTCAAAAAAACCGTTGCCCAGCGATTTCGCTACCAGCGCAATTTTGACTTCTGCCGATGCCGCGCCTGCCAGCAGGATGCTGCTCGCCATCAGGGTAAGGCTCAGTACGTGTTTTAATTTCATTGTTGGTACTCCGCATGCTATTCGCATAAATCTGCAAAAAGTTTAACGACGAAAAGTTGCCGACGCGCCAGGCGCATGATCACGACTCTAGGAGGTTGCCTTCAGACTGACCTTTCCGCGAGTGCCAGTTCAGCGCCAACTATGGCAAAGATGCAAAGGTTTAAGCGAACAACCTCACAATTTGATAACAATTTTGTTTCGGTCATACCAAACGGTCAGAAAACCACACCTTACCGGTCTCTGAAGTCCGTACTTAAATAAGGTGTAAAGCCACGCGGCACGGCGGATGGCGCAGGATTTCGTAAGGAGGGAAATGTTTTGTTCAAAAGCGGCTGGCGGATCACAGTTTCATCCTTATAGCCGCGCCGGTGACGACTAAGATATTACGATAATGTTAATAAGGAGTCGGAAATGACCGTGCTACGCAGTAGTGAGTATTTTTCCTCAGGGGATTTTCCGGTCGCCATTGAACCCCGTTATCCGCAGGAAACGTTTCCCGAACATCATCACCAGGATTTCAATGAAATTGTGCTGGTCGAGCAGGGTACCGGCACGCACGTTTTCAACGACCAGCCGCTGATCCTCAGTGCCGGCAGTGTCTGTTTTGTCCGTCACAGCGACCACCATCTTTATGAAGATACCGACAATCTGCATCTGACCAACGTGCTGTACCGAAGCCCGAATGCGTTTCGTTTCCTGAATGGCGTCAGCGATTTGTTACCGCAGGAAGTGGACGGAATTTATCCGGCGCACTGGCGCATCAGTCCGAATCAGATAACTCAGGCCAAAACCCTGATTGACCTGCTCGCGCGTAAGCCCTTCAGCCTGTCACCGGAAAATCAGGCGCAGCAGGAGCTGTACTTTATGCAACTCCTGCTATTGCTGCGTAAAGGCAGCCGCGACGTGGGTTATCGCGGGCAGGGCGGTGACCTGAATAATTTGCTGGACTGGATGAACGAACATTACGACGAAGAAATCGACTGGCCGCAGCTGGCCGCGCAGTTCTCGATGTCGCTGCGCACCTTGCACCGACAGATGAAACAGCAAACCGGCTGCACGCCGCTCAATTATCTCAACCGTCTGCGCCTGCTTAATGCGCGCAATATGCTGCGTTTCAGCGACAGCCCGATTACCGAGATCGCCCACAACTGCGGTTTTTGCGACAGCAATTACTTCTCCACATTGTTCAAACGCGAATTTGGCTATGCGCCAAGAAGTGTCCGTCAATAGATATCACCACAATTTGCAGAAATGTTATGTCGGGCAACCCGACCATGACATTTTTGCCATTTCTCAAAATTAAATGGCAATCACGGAAAGGTAAAAACCAGACGGATAGAACAGGCTGTTAAAACTTCACAAAAAAGAGCTTTTTTATTAACAACTCGTTCATCACCTCTATCCGTACCTTGGAGACTCCTTACATGAGCACAGTTCAGAAACGTATGTACATCAACGGCGAATTCGTTGAAAACACCGGCGGTAAGTGGATTGACGTTGTGAATCCGGCAACGGAACAGGTGATTTCGCAGATCCCTGAAGGCTCGGCAGAAGATGCCAGAAGAGCCATTGATGCCGCCGAAGTGGCGCAACCGGGCTGGGAAGCATTACCTGCGGTTGAACGCGGCGTATGGCTGCATAAAATCGCCGCCGGTATTCGCGAGCGCGAAGCCGAACTGACTGACACCATTATTGCTGAAGGTGGCAAAACCTACGGGCTGGCGCAAACCGAAGTGCTGTTCACCGCGGATTATCTCGATTACATGGCTGAATGGGCGCGCCGATACGAAGGCGAAATCATTCAGAGCGACCGTCCCAATGAAAACATCTTTGTATTCCGAAAAGCTATCGGCGTGACCACCGGTATTTTGCCGTGGAACTTCCCGTTCTTCCTGATTGCCCGTAAGGCGGCACCGGCGCTGATTACCGGTAATACTATCGTGATCAAACCGAGTGAAATCACGCCGAACAACGCGGTGATCTTTGCTGAAATCATCCACAAAATTGGTCTGCCAAAGGGCGTGCTGAATATTGTGACCGGTTACGGTCCGACGGTCGGTCAGGAACTGGCAGCCAACCCGAAAGTCGGCATGGTCAGCCTGACCGGCAGCGTGGCGGCGGGTATCGCCACCATGACCGCCGCAGCGCAGAACGTCACGAAAGTCTCGCTGGAACTGGGCGGTAAAGCGCCCGCCATCGTGATGAATGATGCCGATTTGGATCTGGCGGTGAAAGCCATTGTCAGTTCGCGCGTTATCAATACCGGGCAGGTGTGTAACTGCGCAGAACGTGTTTACGTGCAGGAAGGCGTGTACGACGAATTCATTTCGCGCATCGGCGAAGCGATGAAAAAAGTCACGTTTGGCAATACTGCCGAACAAAAAGAGCTGGATATGGGCCCGCTGATCAGCGGTGCAGCCTTGCAGCGCGTGGAAGAGAAGGTGGCGAAAGCCGTCTCACAGGGCGCGAAAGTGCTGCTGGGCGGCAAGCGTCACGGCGACAAAGGCTTCTTCTATCAGCCAACGGTGCTGGTGGATGTGAAGCAGGACATGCCGATCATGCACGAAGAAGTGTTTGGTCCGGTGTTGCCTGTCGCGACATTTAAAACGCTGGACGAAGCCATCGCGATGGCCAATGACAGTGAATACGGCCTGACGTCGTCGATTTACACCAGCAACATCAACACCGCAATGAAAGCGCTGAAACAACTGAAATTCGGTGAGACGTACATCAACCGTGAAAACTTTGAAGCGATGCAGGGCTTCCACGCGGGCTGGCGTAAATCAGGCGTCGGTGGTGCAGACGGCAAACACGGCTTGCAGGAATATCTGCAAACGCACGTCGCGTATTTGCAATTCCACTAATCAGCAGTAACGGCCGGAGCGGGGCAACCTGACTCCGGCTTATAAGGACATATCATGAGTCGCAACGATTTCCTCACCGGCATTCGTCAGCATAAAATCATGCAAACGCTGTTTCCGCCACAGACTGAAATTCCCAATCTGCCTGAAGAATTTGGCCGCGCGCTGACCCTGATGGGCGGCGTCTGGGACGATACGTTTTTGCATACGCCGCAGAATGGCTACACCACGCTGAACGCCTATCTGCGCGGGTTGTATCCGGTGGATTCCCTGTTTTGTTCCGCCACACCGGAAATTATCGCGGAAGTGGATTTCAGCGCCCGCACGCAGGCGGCAGCGCTTAAAGATGTGGATGTCGGCGTGGTTCGCGCCTGTTTTGGTGTGGCCGAAACCGGTGCAGTGTTTCTCAGCGATCCGCAGCTTTGCGTGAATTCCCTCAGTGCGATGGCGAAACATCTGGTGGTGCTGCTCGACGTGCAGCACATCATCGAACATCTGCACCTTGCACATCGCCAGCCGCAACCCTTCAATGCCCGTTATACGGTGATGGTGACGGGGCCCGCCGCGATGACCGACAGCGAAAGTGCGCTGATGCTCGGCGCAAAAGGGGTGCAGAGTCTGCGGGTGATCGCGATTTAAGTCCTAAAATCCACGGATCCTGCTGTACTCACTTCGCTTAAAATAACTCCTGTAAATAAAATAAATCCTATCTGATACAATAAGTAAACGGGGTCACAACGGGAGTGTCCTGACTTTTACTGCAGGTGAGCGCGACAACCATGAGCGTGATACAGAGCCTTATCAAACAAGCCTTTGGCACCGGTAACAGCAATGAAGCGGCCACTTTTCTGGCCAGCGCGTGCAACCGGATGAAGGCAATGGATAAAACGTCTATCGCCCGCGAAGTGGAAAGCGCGCTCAGAGGCGTCAGTTTCAGCCGTGCCGAAGGCGATAAAGCCAAAGTCAAAACCGTTTTTAAAGACACCGCCGTCACGCTGGAAAAACTGGCGTCACTGGAAAAGCAGGTGCGCAGCCTGACTCAAGAACTGGCTGTGGCGCGTCATCAAACCGGCAGCGGGAACAAAGAAGATGTTCAGCGACTTGAAGGCGAGCTATACCGCCTGAACACGCGGGTCAGCGAACTGCTGCGCCAGTCTGAAATACAGAAAAAGCAGCACGCCGACGAACTGGCGCTGATGCGATCCCGTCAGCAAACTGCCGGAAACTCTGCCTCCGCCGGGCTGGAAGAGTCCAGAAATCTTGTTGCTTATATGGGCAGTCAGATGGCGGCGATGGCTGCCGCCCGAGACAAGCTTCAGGGCCAGGTGGTTGAGGAAGAAGACAAACGTCACGCTGCCAACCGCCGTGCAGACGGTAATTACGCGCTGCTCGGACAGCAGAAAGAACTGACGGCTGAGGCTAACCGTAAGGTCACGCAACTGCGTGCCAGCCTGAAACTGGAAGAGTACGAAGCGCAAAACGCGAAGAGCGAAAGGATGAAACTGAAAAAGCAAGTCGCTGAACTTCAGGAAGAAAACAGCCGTCTGACAGAACGTTTTCGCGATAACGAAGAAGATTGCGAACGGCTGAGCCACGCGCTGGATCGCACGAATCAGGAATTCGCTGCCTATAAAGCGCAAAAGCAACGCTTAACCCGCTGGATCCACATTCCCGGCGCGATGATGGGGATTTCCGTTGTCGCGCTGGTGCTGTACTCAGATGCCCAGCCCGGGCATCTTTTCGATAATCTCGCCCCCGCTGCTTTTCTCGGCAGCGTCGTCTACGCACTTTCCCTGATGATTGCGTTTACTCGCCGGGCGTAGCGGCTGTCTGTGAACCCAACGCCGCCGCGGCGGCCAACAATGTTGAAGCGAAACGTAAACGCATGGCACTTCCTCTATTCGTTTTAAACCGGAATGAACATCAGTCTGTGAGGCCACTGTGAGCCTGACGGTCTGACAGAGAAGTGACGTGCTGATGACAAAAACGTCATCAGGGCAGGGCGGCTAAGGTCATGGAAGCGTTTTCCCTGAGCGGGTTGTGGATATTTTAAACAGTGGAATGGATTTTGATTTTATATCTTATGTAAAGAAGGGGAGGTTTCATTACCCGGAACCAATTGGGTGAAAAAACGTCAGAGAATATTCTCTTGTCTTAGAATAGTGGTCTATATTTATTCTGACTTTGATTCGGCCTGTGCAGTTTCGAAAGATGAAAGTCAAATTACTCAACCGTAAGCAGTGCATGATTAATACACGAAATGAGCATGTTGTGGTTTTATTTTATGTGTTTATTATCAGTGCATTAACTAAAATGTAACCGTTACCATTCACCGGCTTATTATACGTGTCGATTTATCCGGTGAATTTTCAAATGAAAGCGGTGTTTTATTTTGTCCGGCCTTCAAAATGGTATCAGGCCAATTAATCCACGAAGTTTACGCGGGGATTTAATTGAGAAATCGCATCATGATGCACACTGCGTGCGGTATTTTGTTAAAAAGTTATATTTGTAAAGTTGCGTATGTACTAACAGGAAGAAAAAATCTATAGTGAGCCCCCTTACGGCTCTCAATCAGAACGGTCGATTTATGTCTACTTCTAATGTCTAAAATTGAGAGATGTGTCTTGTTTTTGACCCAGCCTTTTAACACAAAACAAAAGAACTCATAAAGTGAACGCCAAAACCTCTGCTTTTATCATCACGTTCTTGTCATTTTTGAACCCGGTTTCAGTCAGTTACGCGCAGTCAGCGACCGACGCCTCTAAGGGCGATACGGACGTTTCATCAGACTCTTCTTCCCTGATGATCATTAAACGCGAAATCAGCGGCGGTCTGTCAGAACTGGACACACCCGCAGCGGTCAGCGTGGTGGATGGCGACGATTTCAGAAACAGCAAAGCGCAGGTCAACCTGTCAGAAAGCCTCGGCAGCGTTCCGGGTTTACAGGTGCAGAACCGCCAGAACTACGCTCAGGATCTCCAACTTTCCGTGCGTGGCTTCGGCAGCCGTTCGATGTACGGCGTGCGCGGTGTGCGTATTTACGTTGATGGTATTCCGGCCACGATGCCGGACGGGCAGGGCCAGACCTCCAATATCGATCTGAACTCGGTAGAACGCGTGGAGGTGCTGCGCGGTCCTTTCTCGGCGCTGTACGGCAATGCTTCCGGCGGCGTGGTGAACGTGGATACCCAGACCGGTTCTCAGCCTGCAAAACTGGAAGCAGGCACTTATTTTGGCAGTTACGGCTCGTTTCGTAACAGCGTAAAAGCCAGCGGTGCGACCGGCGACGGCACACACGCGGGTGATGTGAATTATCTGATTTCCGGCTCGCGCTTCACCACTGACGGCTACCGCGACCACAGCGGTACGCAGAAAAACCTCGGTAACGGCAAACTGGGCGTGCGCATTGATGATGCCAGTACCCTGACGCTGATGTTTAACAGCGTCTCTGTCGATGCGAACGATCCGGGCGGTCTGACTGAATCCGAATGGCACGATGACCCGACGCAGGCGAAACGCGCCGATCAATACAATGCGCGCAAATCGCTGGATCAGACTCAGGTTGGCCTGCGTTATCAGCGTCAGATGGGCGAGAACGATGAGTTCAGCCTGATGACCTATCACGGCGAGCGCCACACCACGCAATACCAGACCATTCCGGCAGCATCGCAGAAGAATCCGCTGAACGCAGGCGGGGTGATCGTTCTGGAACGTAAATACTCCGGCGTGGATACCCGCTGGAAACATGACGATCAGATTGGTTCTGTGCCGTTCTCCGTTACCGGCGGTCTGGATTATGAAACCATGACCGAACGCCGCTTTGGTTATGAAAACTTCAATGATGAAGGCGACCTGGGCGTGAAAGGCGACGAACGTCGCAATGAAAAGAACGTGATGTGGAACCTTGATCCGTATCTGCAAACTACGTGGAACCTGACGTCGCGCTGGACGCTGGATGCCGGTGCGCGCTACAGCACCGTGAGTTTTGACTCGCAGGATTACTACATTACCGGCAGTAATCCGGATGACAGCGGTTCGCGTCGTTATCACAAGCTGCTGCCAATGGCTTCACTGAATTATGCGGTGACGCCGGCGCTGAACACCTATATCTCTGCCGGTCGCGGTTTCGAAACGCCAACCATTAATGAGCTTTCTTACCGCACTGACGGCAAATCTGGCCTGAACCTGGGGCTGGAACCTTCGACCAGCAACACGGTTGAACTGGGCAGCAAATGGCGCGTCGGCAATGGCTTAGTTACCGCCGCGGTCTTCCAGACTGATACCGACGACGAGTTAATTGTTGCAGAAAGTGTCGGCGGACGTTCGAGTTATACCAACGCCGGTAAGACCCGTCGTCGCGGACTGGAACTGTCGTTAGATCAGCAGATTGAAGAAAACTGGCGCGTCAAAATGGCCTGGACTTTACTCGATGCCACCTTCCGCAATGAGACCTGCGGCGCCGGGGATTGCACGCCAGCGGGCAACCGTCTGCCGGGTATCGCACGCAACATGGGCTACGCTTCTCTGGAGTGGGCACCGGTTGATGGCTGGCATGCTGGCGCTGATGTGCGCTACATGAGTGACATCGAAGTGAATGACGAAAACAGTGAGCAGGCACCGGCTTATACCGTCGCCAGCGTGAATGCGGGTTATCGCTTCAACTGGAACAAAGTGACGCTCGACCTGTTTACCCGCGTCGACAATCTGTTCGACAGAAATTACGTCGGTTCTGTCATCGTCAATGAAGGTAACGGTCGCTATTTCGAACCGGCACCTGGCAGAAACTACGGTGGCGGCGCTACGCTTTCTTATAGTTTCGAATAGATTTCATAAAGTAAGCGTTTTTAGTCAGTAAGAACAATGAACCACGCGGTGTTGCCCGGTGCCTGCACTGAGTCAAGCAGGGCGGCACATGCAAGGAATGACACCCGGTGAGAACCGGATGTTCTTGAAGATTCGGGCGATGCCTGAATCGACGATTATAAAAAATCAGTAAGGTCATCAACTATGGAAACGAAAGCCTCGTTATCACGCATCGTCGTCATAATTACCGCTTTGTTCGCCGCGTTAAGCGGGATTTATCTTCTTGTCGGCGGTATCTGGCTGGCAAAATTAGGTGGTTCTCTTTATTACATTATTGCCGGTGTTATCTCGCTGGTTACCGCGTGGTTGCTGTATCGCCGTCGCTCTTCTGCATTGTTGCTGTACGCCATCTTCCTGTTCGGCACCACGGTGTGGGCTGTGTGGGAAGTGGGCACAGACTTCTGGGCACTGACGCCGCGTTTAGACGTCACCTTCTTCCTGGGCCTGTGGATCCTGCTGCCAGTCGTTTATAACCAGATGCTGGCGAAAAATGCCTTCGCCCGTGGCGCACTGGCCGTTTCCCTGCTGTTCACCGTGATTGTGCTGGCGTACTCCGTCTTCAACGATCCGCAGGAAATCAACGGCACCATCAAAGCTGCCGATGCTGCACCTGCAGCGACCGATTCCGACGTTCCTGCCAGTGACTGGCCGGCCTATGGCCGTACTCAGGGCGGTACCCGTTACTCACCACTGAACCAGATCAACGATAAAAACGTCAGCAAACTCGACGTGGCATGGACTTTCCGTACCGGTGATCTGAAGACTCCGAACGATCCGGGCGAAATCACTGACGAAGTGACGCCAATTAAGATCGGCGACATGCTTTACCTGTGTACGCCACACCAGAAGCTGTTTGCTCTGGATGCCGCGACCGGTAAAGAGAAGTGGAAATTCGATCCGCAGCTCAATTCTAACCCGACCTTCCAGCACGTGACCTGTCGCGGTGTGTCTTATCATGAGACGACGCCTGCGGCACAAGGTGATGCTGCTAAGGGCGCGGCGCCTGCTGTCTGTTCACGTCGTATCATTCTGCCTGTTAATGATGGCCGTCTGTTCGCACTGGACGCTGAAACCGGCGCACGTTGCCCGGCATTCGGTAACAACGGTGAGCTGAACCTGCAAGGCAACATGCCTTACGCAACCCCGGGTCACTACGAGCCAACGTCACCGCCAATCATCACTAAATCTGTGATCATCGTGGCGGGTGCGGTTACTGATAACTACTCAAACCGCGAGCCTTCCGGCGTTATCCGTGGCTTTGATGTTGAGACCGGTAAACTGCTGTGGGCATTCGATCCGGGTGCTGCTGAACCAAACAAAATCCCTGCGGATGGTCAGCATTTCACACCGAACTCCCCGAACTCATGGGCACCAGCGGCTTATGATGACAAGCTGGATCTGGTTTACCTGCCAATCGGCGTAGCGACACCAGATATCTGGGGCGGCAACCGTACTCCGGAAATGGAACGTTACGCGAGCGGCTTGCTGGCGCTTAACGCAACCACCGGTAAACTGGCATGGTTCTACCAGACTGTTCACCACGACCTGTGGGATATGGACGTTCCGGCGCAGCCAACCTTAGCTGATATCACTGACAAGAGCGGCAACAAAGTTCCTGCGATTTATGTTCCGACCAAAACCGGTAACATCTTCGTGCTGGACCGCCGTGACGGTAAGCTGATTGTTGATGCGCCTGAAAAACCTGTTCCGCAAGGCGCAGCGAAAGGCGACCACGTTTCTCCGACTCAGCCATTCTCCGAACTGACTTTCCGTCCGGAAGCCAAACTGACCGGTAAAGACATGTGGGGCGCAACGATCTATGACCAGCTGATGTGTCGTGTGATCTTCCACAAACTGCGTTATGAAGGCACCTTCACACCGCCATCCGAGCAGGGCACTCTGGTGTTCCCGGGTAACCTCGGCATGTTCGAGTGGGGTGGTATTTCTGTTGATACCGATCGTCAGGTGGCTATCGCTAACCCGATTGCTCTGCCATTCGTGTCTAAACTGATCCCACGTGGTCCTGGCAACCCGATGGAGCCAGACGAGAACGATAAAGGCGGTTCCGGTACTGAGACGGGCATTCAGCCACAGTACGGCGTGCCATTTGGCGTGACGCTGAATCCGTTCCTGTCTCCGCTGGGCTTCCCTTGTAAACAGCCTTCATGGGGTTACATCTCCGGCGTTGACCTGAAAACCAACGATATCGTGTGGAAAAAACGTATCGGTACCGTGCGCGACAGCTCACCATTACCGCTGCCGTTCAAAATGGGTATGCCAATGCTTGGCGCACCGATTTCTACCGCCGGTAACGTGTTCTTCATCGCCGCGACCGCAGATAACTACCTGCGCGCGTTCGATATGAGCAACGGTGACAAACTGTGGGAAGCACGTCTGCCAGCAGGCGGCCAGGCGACGCCGATGACTTATTCTGTGAACGGTAAACAATACGTTGTTATCGCAGCAGGCGGTCACGGTTCGTTCGGCACCAAACTGGGCGATTACATCATCGCTTACGCACTGCCAGACGCTCACGCTAAATAATTAGCCGTCATAAGCTCTGAAATCTGAAAGGCCGCGCAAGCGGCCTTTTTTATGGGATTTTTTCAGCAGTGGCTGCTATTTCTTGCAACCAGTCACTTGCGGATAGTTGCGGCAAACCAGCATGAGTTTATGTTTCGGTTCAAAACCATTATCGAGCATACATTGCTGAACTTTGGCGGCTTTCAGGACGGTCGGAACGTAAGGAACCGAGCCCAGCGGTTTCGGATATCCGCATTCATACATCACCTGTAACGCGAGCTTGTCATTCTCAGCTGCGTGCGAAAAATGCCGTGAGGCACCCGCTTTACGCCAGCTGATGAGCTGGTATTCATTCCGGCCTGAATCCGGTTTGATCGGATGAAAACCCTCATCAGCGACAAAGGGCAGTGCTTCGAGCTGTCGCTGACTGAGCGGGTGACCCTGTTGTTTCTCGATGCAGGCAGTGGTGTTTTTGTAGTAATCGCAAATGTGAAACCCCCCCTTATAGGTAAATCCTTTCCCCTCCATGCACTGGTAATACAGCACCGATTCATTATCGGTAAAAGAAGGTTCCGGCCCCGGCAGCGGGACCCCGCATTGCCCCATCGCAACACGCGCATCATCTATGGTGCTATTGGGGCGCTGCCACTGGGTTAAATCAGGCGGAGGCGGACATCCGGTGAGCAGAAAAACCGAACCAATCAGTGCAGATGAAGAAACCAGAGAAAAATAGCGGGGCATAAAAATCCTTTATTTATAATGATGATCCAGATTTCATTCAGCCATTACTAAGAAGCACAACCCTGTGGCTTAAACACCCGCGTGGTGGAGGCCGGATTGTTCGCCAGTTTATTTGCCGGTCTGCGCGGGCGTGCGACAAGTTCTCCGCCGCAATTGGGGCATGTCCCGCTCAGTTTATCTTCGGCACAAGGGACACAGAATGTGCATTCAAATGAACAAATTCTGGCGTCAGCAGCCGGGGGCAGATCGGTGTTGCAGCACTCGCAATTGGGTCTCAGTTCCAGCATAGAATTTATCCTTGATCAGCATGTGTAAATTTTAGCCATTTTGCAGGTGAGTGGCAGGGTTTCGCAAGCGGCTCAGACTGATCAGCATCGCCAGCACCGTGGCAATCACCGCCACCCACAAACTGACCTTCACTGCCTGCGCTTCCTGCAACACAGTGCTGACCGAATAAATTGTCAGGATAATGCCGACGCACGCCGTTCCCAGACACTGACCGAAGGTACGCATGATCGCCAGCACACCGGAGGCATAACCGCTGTTTTCCCGTGAGGCGCTGGAGAGCATTTCACGGTTATTCGGGCTCTGGAAGCAGCCGAAGCCCAGGCCGCAGATAAAGCTTCGCAGACCGATATCCCACATCTGCGGGTGTGGCGGCAGTTTTGCCAGCAGCAATAAACCCAGCGCGAAAACGCACAATCCTGCGGTCGAAATGATCGCTGCCGGATAGCGGTCAGCAAGGCGTCCGGCATGCGGAGCGGCGAGAATAATCCCCAGCGGCCACGGCGTGAAAAGCAGTGCTGAAACAAACGCGCTGTAACCGTAAACACTCTGGAAGAGAAATGGCAGCGCGACAAAAGTGATGCCCTGACTGACAAAAGAGGCCAGCGAAGTGAACGCCGCCAGCGTGAACCGGCTGGAAGCAAACATGACAAGCGGCAGCAGTGGTTTTGGTGCACGACGCTGACGCCAGACAAAGGCCGCGCCTGCGATCACTGCTGTCAGGCCATACGTTAAGGCTGTCGCCAGTTCGTCACTGCCCGGATGCGCGAAGGATTCGGCGGCCATAATCAGCGCGCCCAGCGCCACCGCCGACAGAATTGCGCCCGCCGTATCAAATGGCTGACGCGTGCCAGCCGGATTGGAGGGCACCACGCGCAGCGTAATAATCACAGCAACAATACCGAGCGGAATATTAATGGCGAACAGCCACTGCCAGCTCATCGCCGAAAGTATTGTCCCGCCCAGCACCGGTGCGACGGCGGTGCTGGTGGCGATCATCAGGGCGTTCAGCCCCAGTATTCGCCCGAGTAAACGATTGGGAAACACCGAGCGCAAAATCGCCGGGCCGATACTGAGCGTAGCCGCCGCACCGATACCCTGAAGCACACGCATGATAATCAGTATGTCGAGGGATGACGACAGCGCACAACCCAAAGAGGCGAGGGTAAAGACCGTCAATCCGGCGGCAAACAGCCGACGAAAGCCGATGTGGCTGGCGAGCGCGGCAAATATCGCCAGTGTCATGGATGCCGAAAGCAGATACCCGTTCGACACCCATACGGCTGCGCCCGCAGAAATGTCCAGTGCCTGCGCGATTTGCGGCAGGGCAATGTAAACCATCGATCCGTCGAACACTGCCATCGTCGCCATGATCATCACGGCGGCCATTGCCAGTCCCCGTTCATGGCCCGGTAATCCTTCATCGCCTGGTTTGTCGGAAAATAATTCCATAACGCATTCGCCTTATTGATATTGAGTCAGGTAACTATACCGGCAGGTGATATAGTGCGGAAGGCGCAGCATCTGCACTTAATACCTGCACCAAACGCCTTCTCTCATTATTGCTGTTGCGTTACTCTGTGCAGATGACTGAACCCGATCTGAACTTACTTATTGCACTTGATGTGCTGCTGGCTGAAGCAAGTGTAGCCGCTGCTGCCCGACGTCTGGGATTAAGCGCCTCTGCCATGAGCCGTACGCTGGGTCGCCTGCGCGAAAGTACCGGCGATCCGCTGCTGGTGCGTGCCGGACGAAATATGGTGCTGACGCCTTACGCCGAAGAAATCCGCCAGCGTGCCCGTAATGCCAGTTTTGAAGCCCGCGCGCTGTTGCGGCCTTCGTCGGCAGATTTCAATGTCGCCAGACTTGAGCGCACTTTCCTGATCCGATCCAATGATGGTTTTGTGGTGGCCTTCGGCGCAGCGATGATTGCCGCGGCGGCGCAGGTCGCCCCTTCTGTGTGTTTGAGATTTATGCCAAAACCGGAAAAAACCTCGAATGCATTGCGTGAAGGGCGGGTCGATCTTGAGATTGGTGTTTTAGGCGAAATGGGGCCGGAAATTCGTTTACAGACGTTGTTCCGCGACAGGTTTATGGGCGTGGTGAGAAAAGGGCATCCGCTGGCAGGTGAGAAAATGATTACCGTGAACGAGTATGTGTCTTTCGGGCATGTTGTCGTTTCGCGCCGCAACAGCACCTATGGGCCTGTCGATGACGCGCTGGCCGAAGTCGGATTGAAACGGAAAATCGCCGCCGTCGTGCCGGGTTTTTCTGCCGCGCTGGCGATTGCGCAAAACTCCGATCTGGTGGCGCTGATCCCCGCTTCATTTCTGATTGCTGAGCCAGACCGGTTACATGCGTTTGAACTGCCGGTGATCACCCGCGAAATCACTATCTCTCAGATGTGGCATCCGCGTTCAGAAGTCGATCCGGCGCACCGCTGGTTGCGACAACTGGTGCTGAGTATTTGCAGGAATAAAATCCCGGATTAACTCACATTCAGTCCCTTACTCTGCGTCGAGATAATGTCTGAGCGTCATCCGCAAATCGGGCGTTAATTCTTTGATGTTTTTAAGCATCCAGCGCAAATACCCCGGATCATCCTCGGCGATTTCTGCAATTTTCCGGCCGCGATATTTCCCGAACATCATGGTGCTGACCAGGGCCGGGCGTCCGGTAATGGTCACCATTTCTTCGGGCGTCCAGCCTGATTCATCCATGATGCGGATCAGCAGCGCGGCAGTAATATAGCAGTCAAACAGCGCACGGTGATGATGCAAGTCCGCAGGCGTGACAACTTGCAGCTTGAGAGATTTGTAGAGTGCCATATTGCTGTACTTAATCCCCGGCCATAAACGCCGCGCCAGTTTCACGGTACAAATCCATTCGCCCGACATATCAGGCAGCATGCGCTGGTCAAAACTGGCATTGTGAGCAACATAATACTGACTGCCGTGGTAGCGCGGGATGATCTCCTCAATCCACGGTTTATCGGCCACCATCGCTTCGGTGATTTTATGGATGGCCATTGCCTGATGGCTGATCGGACGGTCCGGGCGCACCAGATCACTCATTGGGTTAACAATTTTCCCGTTCTCGATATCGACGGAGGCCACTTCCACCACGCCACCCTGCAATCCGCAGGTTTCCGTATCAATAACACGCAACATTTTCTACTCCGGCTAATCACCAAATACTTTCCAGTACCGCTAGCCTAACGGAATGGCTTTCCTGTGCCCACTTTTCTGATCACAACTTTTTTCATCACAAACAAAGACTGAATATCTCCCCACACTCACTCCGTCTATTTCCTGTACAGATCACACTTCCCCCTACTTTCGTGAAAATGCTCACATTCATCCGTGCAGATGCCCAAACAAACACGGAAATTTTCGGCTTTTAGCCGTGGAAATGCTTCAGGAAACTGTCTAAGTTCAATATTGAAACGCTATTTTATTATTGTTGGATTGCGGTTTTAAGGAAGTGTGAGTGCGCTCACATTGCTGAATGAACACGCAATTGCGGCACGCCCTGAAGGGCGTTAACTCACTCAGTAATGGCAGGTATCGCTGTGAAAATAAGTTCTGTTGAAGTCTCTGTTTTTACTTATCCGACCCGTCGTGTTTCAGACAGCGCGGGTCATTCGCATCCGGGTGAAGAAAGTCAGGCAAAAATGGCGATGTTAACCATCACCACCGATGAAGGCGATTGCGGATATTCGTTCGCGCCGCCGGAAGTTGTGCGTCCGCACGTAGTGAATGCTTTTTTCAGAAAAGTACTGATCGGTCAGAATCCGTTCGACCGTGAACGTCTCTGGCAGGATCTGGTGCACTGGCAACGCGGCAGTGCACATCAGCTGACCGAACGGGCGCTGTCGTTTGTCGAGCAGGCGCTGTGGGATCTGATCGGCCGCAAACTAAACATGCCGGTACACAAACTGCTGGGCGGATTCCGCGAGAAAGTACCGGCCTACGGCAGCACCATGTGCGGCGATGAATTGAAAGGCGGATTGTCGACACCCGACGAGTTCGGCCAGTTTGCTGAAAAACTGGTCGCGCGCGGTTATCAGGCCATCAAGCTGCACACCTGGATGCCGCCGGTGGCGTTTGCGCCGGATCCGAAAATGGACATCAAAGCCTGCGCCGCCGTGCGTGAAGCCGTCGGGCCGGACATCGAACTGATGCTTGACGGCTACCACTGGTACAGCCGCAGCCAGGCACTGACCATCGGCAAAGCGCTGGAAAAACTCAACTTTGCCTGGTTCGAAGAACCGATGGAAGAAGAGAGCATGGCGTCTTACGCATGGCTGGCGGAAAACTTGTCCATCGATGTGATCGGGCCGGAAAGTCTCGGCGGTAAGCATCACAGCCGCGCGGACTGGGTCAAAGCCGGAGCCTGCGACATTTTACGCGCCGGTGCCAACGGCGTCGGCGGCATCTCGCCGTGTATGAAAGTTGCCAGTCTGGCAGAAGCCTTTGGCATGGACTGCGAAGTACACGGCAACGGCGCGGCGAGTCTGGCGGTGGTAGGGGCTATCCGCAACTGCCGCTGGTACGAGCGCGGTCTGCTGCATCCGTTCCTCGAATACGACGAACCCGCTGCGTATCTGAACAGCATCGTTGACCCGATGGATGAGCACGGTTTTGTGCATCTTTCTGACCGCCCAGGCCTGGGTGAGGACATCAATTTTGATTACATAGAAACCCATACCGTCAGTCGCGACTGACCTGCGGGCAGAAAAAAATAATAAACCTCTGACTCTACCCGGAAGGTACATCATGAACTCTGGCAAAACGTGGGGCGCGTGGATTTTCGCGCTCCTGCTGATGACCGGTGGCTGGACGGCGCAGGCGAAAACGCCGCCCGACCAGCTGATCATCGGCATGAACATGAATAACCTGTTAACGCTCGATCCGGCAGCGATGACCGGCAATGATATTGTCGGCATCGTGGTCAATCTTTACGATCCGCTGATTGAGCTTGATCCGCAACAACTCACCAACGTGCGCCCGGCGCTGGCGACCTCGTGGGAGGTCAATGACGCCCGTAATCTCATCACGTTTCATCTGCGCGACGGCGTGAAATTCCACTCCGGCAATCCGGTCACCGCGGACGATGTTGTGTGGTCGATGCGCCGCATTCTGCACCTCAATCTGGCACAGGCCTCGGTGTGGAAATCCTACGGTTTCAGCAAAAAGAATGTCGATGAGATGGTGCGTTCGCCGTCTCCCGGTATCGTCGAAATTCAGTTACCTAAACCCAATGACCCGAAACTGGTGATTTACTCACTGGCGGCGCTCGGCAGCGTGGTAGCGCTGGACAGCAAAACTGTGCAGGCGCATGAAGTGAATGGCGACTGGGGTAACCGCTGGCTGACCACCAACGAAGCCGGTTCCGGGCCGTTTCGCCTCGATAACTGGCAGGCGAAAGACGTGCTGAACATGAGCCGTAATCCGCAGTACTGGCGCGGTGAACCTAAGCTTTCGCGCGTAGTCTTCCGCCATTTTCAGGAGTCGCAGACGTTGCGCCTGATGATTGAAAAAGGCGATCTGGATATTGCCAATAACATGGCTGTATCGGATGTAACCGCGCTCAGTCACGACCCGGCGATGCAGGTCGATCAGGTAAAAAAAGGCACCATTTATTACGTGGCGATGAGCATGAAAGAGCCGCATTTTGCTAACCCGAAAGTACGCGAAGCGGTGCGCTATCTGATTGATTATCAGGGCATCGGCAAGGCGCTAATGAACGGCTACGGCATTGTGCATCAGCGGCCGATTCAGGTCGGGATGCCTGCCACGCTGCCGGATCCAGGTTACCAGCTGGATATCCCACGTGCGAAAACCCTGCTGGCGGAAGCCGGATATTCCGACGGTTTTGATACCACGCTGCGGGTGCTGGCCGATCAGCCATTCCTCAATATCGCCATTGCTGTGCAGTCCACGCTGATGCAGGCAGGCATTCGCGCCAAAATTGTCACCGGCACCGGTAACCAGATTTACGGCGCGATGCGTGAACGTAAGTTCGACATGCTGGTCGGGCGCGGCGGCAGCGGCGTGGAACCGCATCCGCATTCCAGCCTGCGTGCGCTGGTTTATAACCCGGATAACAATGACGCGGCGCGGCTGACCAACTTTCAGGGCTGGCGCACCGGTTTTTACGATAAACAGCTGAACATGGATATCGATCAGGCGCTGCTCGAACGTGACCCGGAGAAACAAAAACAGGATTACTTCGCCATTCAGGAACGCTATGACGCGCTGATCCCGGCGCTGGTTCCGCTCTCGCAAATGGTTGATTCCATTGTGGTGCGCAGGGACGTCAAAAATTACCTGCCGCATCCTTCTGCGACCACGTTCCTGCGCGACGTCTGGAAAGACGAACCTGCTGACGTCCAGCCAACCGGAGGTAAAGGGTTATGACCATGCAAATTCCGGCTCCCGCTTCAAAGCAAACGGCGCGGATGTCATTCCCCGCCGGACGTATCGGCAAACGGCTGGTGCAGGTGGCGGTCACACTGTTTGGCTTGCTGTTGCTGACGTTTTTTATTGGCCGCGTGATGCCGGTGGATCCGGTGCTGGCGATTGTCGGACCGGACGCCGACCACAGCACCTATGAACAGGTTTACCACCAGCTCGGTTTTGATAAACCGTTGTGGACGCAGTTCGGCATCTACCTTTCCGGGCTGGCGCACGGCGATTTAGGCAACGCGCTGCTGACAGGCAAACCGGTGACGCAGGACATTCTGCGCGTGTTCCCGGCCACCATGGAACTGGCGACGCTGGCGATCATTCTCGGCGCAGGCGTCGGTATACCGTTAGGTGTGCTGGCGGCGGCAAAACGCAACAGTATTGCGGATTACGTAGTGCGTATCATCAGTCTGGCCGGATATTCCACGCCGATATTCTGGGTCGGCATGATGGGCTTACTGGTGTTTTACGCCTGGCTCGGCTGGGTCGGCGGTGCCGGTCGGGTAGATTTCAGCCTTGACGGACAGGTTACGCGCCACAGCGGATTTATGCTGATCGACGCGCTGATCGCCGGAAACTGGGAAGTGTTCCGCAACGCGCTAAATCACCTGATCCTGCCTGCGTCGTTGCTCGGCTTTCATTCGCTGGCCTACATCAGCCGTATGACCCGCAGCTTTATGCTGGCGCAACTTTCACAGGAATTCATTATCACTGCCCGCGTCAAAGGGCTAAGCGAATGGCATGTGCTGTGGAATCACGCCTTCCGCAACATCCTGGTTCAGTTGCTGACCGTGGTGGCGCTGGCGTACGGCTCACTGCTGGAAGGCGCGGTGCTGATAGAAACCGTGTTTTCGTGGCCGGGCTTTGGTTCGTATCTCACCAGCAGCCTGATGCTGGGCGACATGAACGCGGTGATGGGCTGTGTGCTGGTGGTGGGTATGATTTTCGTGGTGCTGAATTTGCTCTCTGACCTGCTTTATCAGGTCTTTGACCCGAGGACAAAAGTATGACGATTTCCCTCGATTCCGTCACGCTCAGCGCAGGCGATGAAAAACGTCAGCGCGTGAAAAGGGCGTTTGGCCGCGTGGGCCATTTTCTGTGGCAGATGGCCTGTAATCCGCTGACGGCCATCGGCGGCGCGATAGTTCTGGTGCTGATGATTGTGGCGATTTTTGCGCCATGGATCTCGCCGTTTCATCCGCTGGTGCAGGATTTAAACAACGCGCTCAGCCCGCCGTCGGCGGCGCACTGGTTCGGCACCGACGAGTTTGGCCGCGATATCTTCAGCCGTCTGGTGTATGGCTCTCGCATCACTTTGTATATCGTGCTGCTGGTGTCGGTCACCGTCGGGCCGCTCGGCTTACTGTTAGGTGTTACCGCCGGGTATTTCGGCGGCAAAACGGACATGGTGCTGATGCGCGTTACCGACATCTTCATCTCTTTCCCGAGTCTGGTGCTGGCGCTGGCGTTTGTCGCCGCGCTGGGTCCCGGTCTGGAACATGTGGTGATCGCCATTACACTCACCGCGTGGCCGCCGATTGCGCGTCTGGCACGTGCCGAAACGCTCTCGCTGCGACAAGCTGATTTTATCTCTGCGGTGCGGTTGCAGGGCGCGAGTCCGCTGCGGGTTTTGTGGCGTCACATTGTGCCGCTGTGCCTGCCGTCGGTGATCATCCGTATCACCATGAATATGGCCGGTATCATTCTGACTGCCGCCGGTCTGGGCTTTCTCGGGCTTGGCGCACAGCCGCCGGATCCGGAGTGGGGCGCGATGATTTCCAGTGGCCGTACGTACATGATGGAGTGCTGGTGGGTGGCGACCATTCCCGGTCTGGCGATCCTGATTAACAGCCTGGCGTTCAACTTTTTAGGAGATGGCCTTCGTGACATCCTCGATCCCCGAAATGACTGACGCTCCGGCGTTACTCGATGTGCAGGATTTGCACGTCAGCTTTGTGAATGGCCGTCAGGTGACGCAGGCGGTGCGCGGTGTGTCTTTCCAGCTCGGGCGCGAAAAACTGGCGATTGTCGGCGAATCCGGCTCGGGTAAATCCACCGTCGGTCGTGCGCTGTTGCATCTGCATCCCTCAAAAGCGCAGATCACCGCCAGCAAAATGCAGTTCGCCGATGTCGATCTGCTGCGCGCCAGCCCGAAGCAGATGCGTCAGGTACGCGGCAAACGGATTTCGATGATTATGCAGGACCCGAAATACTCACTGAATCCGGTGCTGTGCGTGGGCGACCAGATTGCCGAAGCGTGGCGGTCGCACCACAAATGTTCGTATCAGGATGCCAAACGCAAAGTGCTGAACATGCTCGACGTGGTGCGCATCCGGGATCCGGAACGCGTTTACGGTCTGTACCCGCATGAGATATCCGGCGGGCAGGGACAGCGCATCATGATTGCAATGATGCTGATCACCGACCCCGAAATGGTGATCGCCGATGAACCGACCTCGGCGCTGGATGTGTCCGTGCGTTTACAGGTGCTGGCGCTGCTCGACGACCTGGTAAAAACGCGCGGTTTGGGACTGATATTTATCAGTCACGACATCAATCTGGTGCGCAGTTTCTGCGACCGCGTGCTGGTGATGTACGCCGGACGCATCGTGGAATCCATCGCTGCCACTGATCTCGATAACGCGCAGCATCCGTACACGCGTGGCCTGCTGAACGCGCTGCCGGATATGGATAACCGCCGTTATCCGCTGCCGGTAATGCAACGGCAGGCCAGCTGGCTGACAGACTAAGGAGCCGACATGACAGCTAAAACCATGATTGACGTGCGTAACCTGAACCTGACGTTTGGCGAAGGCGCGAAAACCACGCAGGTGCTGACCGATGTGAATATCGCCGTGCGTGAAGGCGAGATTTTCGGGCTGGTGGGCGAATCCGGTTCCGGTAAAACCACGGTGCTGAAATGTCTGGCGGGGTTGTTTACTCACTGGAAGGGCGAGCTGGAAATCGATGGCCAGCAGCTCGAACACCGCATTGGTCGTGACCGCTGCCGTCTGGTGCAGATGGTGTTTCAGGATCCGTACGGTTCGCTGCATCCGCGCCACACCATCGGCGATATTCTGGAAGAGCCGTTGCAAATTCACCGTATCGACCAGCGTGATCAACGCATTAATACCATTCTGGAGAAAGTCGGTTTAAACCGCGCATTCCGCAGCCGCTATCCGCATCAGCTTTCCGGCGGACAGCGCCAGCGCGTGGCGATTGCGCGGGCACTGATCCTCAAACCGCGCGTGTTACTTCTCGACGAACCGACCTCCGCACTGGATGTGTCGGTACAGGCGGAAATCCTCAATTTGCTGTTCGATCTTCAAAAAGAGGAAGGGCTGACTTATCTGATGGTCACGCACGATTTGGGTGTGATCGCCCATCTCTGCCAGCGCGTCGCGGTGATGAAATACGGCAAAATCCTCGAAACACTGGAAACCGATGCCTTGCTGCGCGGCGATATTACGGATGATTACACCCGCGTGCTGGTCGACGCCAGCCGCGACTACAGCCGTGAAATGGCGGCGAAAGTGATGCTGTGAGGAGGGACTGACAGGTAATTTACTGCCGCTGCATCGGGCATGATGCAGCGGTAGTTAATGCTTTTCATCCCTGACTCTGCCCAACTTCATTGTCACTTCCGCTGGCATTTCATCCAGATTATCCTCCCTTAGTCCCATCACTACGTTATATCCCATCAGCAACGAACGGTTGCCCAACCGCGGCAGAGGAGCCAGCTTTATCGGAATAGTGAGTTTCAGGCTGGCATCGTAGTCGCACCCCAAATAGACGCGCAGCAGGGTAAATACATCCTCCCGCAGCAGGCCGCCTGGCAACCAGCCTTTAGCCTCAGCCGCGTCTTCGGTAAACATTTCCACGCCGATGCAATAGTTGGCGTCCTCCGTATGACTGCCAAGAACCAGATGATCGCCTAACTTTTGTTGCTCTGAAAACGAGAATCTCGCTCGTTTGCCTGCCAGCATCCGGGTCACCATGTGCGGTTTCATGGTGACCTGCGTATTCGGTGCCTGCGTGCGGATCACGCTGACAATCCCTTCCGCTGTGCGGGTGGTTCTGACCAGTGGCTGCAGCAACGCCAGTAATCGCGAGGCGGGCACGTCGCCGCTGTCGGTGATGCCGGTCAGGGCCATCAGGCTGCGGGATGTTTTGTCGGTACCGCCGTCTTCAAAGGTGGCGGGATAATTGTACTTTCGCCAGATGCGGTAAAACTGCGTCATCATCCGGTGGTTAAAGATGTCTAAAAAGGCTTCCAGCGCCTCGTGACCTTCGCGCCGCTGGGTGATGTCATCGATGTAGCCGGTCGGCAGAGGCGAATCCACGCCGTACAGTCCCATAAAGGTGGTGCGTACCGTCGGCGGCGCATCAGGGCGTTCTTCGCTCGTTTCTACGGCTTTAAGTTCGCTGACCGGGAATCCCATCCCCGGATGCGGGCGAAAACGCACCGCGTCGTTTTTCGGCGAGAAGGTGCTGCCAGGCGGTTTACTCCCGGTCAGCTGTTTTTCCAGCAACTGGCAGAAACGGTAGAAGTTAAAGGCGTGCACCCGGTCGTTCCCCTCCTTGTCCCGCCAGAATGCCTTCAGGACGTTCTCTTTCTTTTCTGCATGGTCATCAAAATCATCCGGCGTCATCAAAACAGCACCCGCGTCAGGCGGCGTTCCGGCCATGCCCATTGTGTCCCGGACTGACTGAGCGTCACCGTCAGTTGTATAAACCGGCGGATATCGGCGTACTGGGTGTAGAACTGCTCCAGAACCTCGCAAAACAGCAGGGCATCGCCCTGGCCACAGAACTGATGCTCATCCAACGTCACGCGGATGGCCACGCCGTGCCAGCCTTCAGCGGGGTAGTGCGACGGTGTGTATTCAACGTGCGTAATGCCCGCAACGCGGCGCGCGTTGTCCGGGTCATGCGTCCAGTCCAGCAGGCTGAGCGCGTGACGCAGCGTGTCGGTTTCCATCAGACCGGCGATGGCCTGCGGATGCAGCAGCGACAGCACCTGCCACTGATAAAGTTCAGCGGTCGGCGGGTAATGCGGCATAGTGGGACGCGTGCGGGTGGCACACTTCAGCTCAAGATTACCCAGGGCGATCTCGCCGTCGAATACGCTCTCCTGTAACGCCATACGCGGGTAGGCGCCATTAGTACAGGTCATGTTCAGGCGCATTTTCAGGCCGTTCTGCGCTTCGTGAGTGCGGCCTCCGAGCATTAAAATGGTCTCGTTCAGCCCGGACGTCCCCCGGTACATGCGGGTGTGGTAATAACGGTCGGGCCAGTTTTTCTTATACTGGAGCATGCCGCCTTTCTGGCGAAACTGGCTGTAGGGCACGTAGCTGAATTCGGCGTTGTCTTCGGCGACCTCAGCCACGTCATTGACCGCGTAAATTTCGGTATGGCCGTCGCTGAGGCGGTGTGGCCGCAGGCGGTAATCACTGACCGCGGTGGTCACGGACAGCGGCTGGGCCAGCAGGCGGAACAGGTTAATCACCGGCACGCAGTGCATGCGGATGGCGTCCGGCGGCACGGCTAAATCGTACGGCCAGCGTTCGCTGAGCGTCACCTCGATATCAAAGGCGGTGGTGTCAGGCGGAAAGGTCAGGGTTTCCAGTCCGCGCAGTTGCATAAAGAAATAGCGTTCGGGGGAAGTGAAATACTCCAGCCACGGGCGCACCTCGCCGCACAGGGCCGGGCTGTCGCTCTCCGGCCAGATTGAAGCGTCGTTTTCTGCCTGCCAGCGCGGCAAAAACTGCACGTCCACCGGCGTCAGCTCTGTCGATTCCTGCCA